>ENA-OUQS01000366-OUQS01000366.1-human-metagenome-genome-assembly--contig:-NODE-366-length-56585-cov-11.223952_pt1 | contig 56585 bp, 68 predicted proteins | sample MGYA00248463_ERZ548848 | MGnify/ENA primary metagenome ERZ548848 (study PRJEB26491, sample SAMN04978192) | human metagenome | host: Homo sapiens | study: EMG produced TPA metagenomics assembly of the... | reverse complement strand
CCTGTTTGAACTGACGGAGCTGGCCCACCACGGGCCGGAGGATCTGTTCATCTCCGCAGTGACCATCGTGGGCGCCCTGATCGTCATGTTCTCCATCCAGTGGCGTCTGGCGCTGGTGGTGAGTCTCATCATCCCCATTTTCATGGTGGTGGTCATGTACCGCCGCCGCCAGATGAGCGCTGCCTCCCGCGCGGCCAAGCAGAAAACCGGCGTCATCAACGCCGAGATCGAGTCCGGTCTCTCCGGTGTCCGCACCACCAAGGCCTTCGCCAATGAGGAGAAGCAGCAGACCCGATTTGACGGTGCCAACGAGATATTCAAGACCGCCAAGCGTGGCTTTCATAAAGAGATGGGCCTTTTCAACGCCAGCATGGAGTTCTTCATCTGCATCCTGTCCGTGGCGGTCATCGCCGTGGGCGGCTGGCTCATCATGAAGGGGCAGATGGACTATGTGGGGCTCATTACCTTCAGCCTGTATATCACCACCTTCATCAGCCCCATCCGCAAGCTGGCCAACTTTGCCGAGATGTTCTCCAACGGCTTTGCGGGCCTTCACCGGTTCATTGAACTGATGGCCACGGAGCCCACCATTCAGGACGCCCCCGACGCCGTGGAGCTGTCGCAGGTCCGGGGCGAGGTGGAGCTGGATCATGTCAGCTTCACCTATCCGGGCAGCAGCGAGGTCCTTCACGACATCGATCTCACCGTGGCCGCCGGGGAGACGGTGGCCATCGTTGGCCCCTCCGGCGGCGGCAAGAGTACCCTGTGCCAGATGGTACCCCGGTTCTATGACGTCACGGAGGGCAGCATCCGGGTGGATGGGCTGGACGTGCGGCAGGTGACCCAGCGCTCCCTGCGCCGGGCCATCGGCATCGTGCAGCAGGATGTGTTCCTCTTTGCCGATACCATTCGGGAGAACATCCGCTACGGCCGTCCCGATGCCACCGACGAGGAGGTGGAGCAGGCGGCCCACCGGGCGGAGCTGCTGGAGGATATCCGGACCATGCCTCAGGGCTTCGACACCTATGTGGGGGAGCGGGGGGCCATGCTCTCCGGCGGCCAGAAGCAGCGGGTGGCCATCGCCCGCATCTTCCTGAAGGACCCGGCCATCCTCATTTTGGACGAGGCCACCTCGGCACTGGACAGCGTCACCGAGGCGAAGATCCAGGGGGCCTTCGACCAGCTGAGCCAGGGCCGCACCACCCTCATCATTGCCCACCGGCTCTCCACCATCCGCTCTGCCCACCGTATTCTGGTGGTGCAGGACGGCCGCATTGCCGAGCAGGGCAGCCATGCCCAGCTGCTGGCGGAGAACGGAGCTTACGCCCGGCTGTACCACACGCAGAATCTGGGGGAGAACCATGGATAAACGGGATCTGTTGGGCCGACTGGCGGCAAACGGTGACGAGCGCCTGCTGCTGGGAAGGGTCTGGGATAAATACGAGCAGTGCCGCCGCAGGAACATCCCGGTGGTGACGGGCTTCCTCTCCCCGGCGGAGCAGGAGCTGGTGCGCCGCCTGATGGGGGCGCTGGATGTCCGGGAGGGCTGGCTCCTCTGGGGCGGCTACGACACCGCTCAGCGGCGGCAGGCCCACTTCCTGCCGGATTGGCAGACGGAACCGGACTTCGAGGCCGTGGCCGCTCTGCGGGCCACCTTCTATGAACCCAACAGCCTGACCCACCGGGACGTGCTGGGCAGCCTGATGGGGCTGGGTGTTACCAGAGAATCCGTAGGAGATATTCTGGTGGCAGAGCAGTCGGTGGATGTGCTGGTGACGGAGCCGGTGCGCCGCTTCCTGCTGGATAGCTGGGACAGCGCCGGCCGGGTACGGCTGAAGGTGCAGCCCATCGGTCCCACGGAGCTGCAGGTGCCGGAGGAGAAGGTGAAGCTGCTGCGGGATACCGTGTCCTCCCTGCGGCTGGACAGTGTTCTGTCGGTGGGCTTTTCCCTGAGCCGCAGCAAGGCGGCGGAGGCCGTCACCTCCGGCAAGGTGCAGGTGAACTGGGCGGACTGGCAGAAGCCGGACCGGCAGGTGGTGCAGGGCGACGTGCTGACTCTCCGGGGCCTTGGTAAGTGCGTGCTGGAGGAAGTGGGGAATCAGACGAAAAAGGGGAGGGTGTTTATCACCGTCAAGCGCTACCTCTGACGGCACCGTCCCGACTGCGGATATCCTGCTGCGGATCATTTTGCTGCGGATGGCTTGTTTGGGACATTTTGTGGACATTGCGGATATTTTGGACATTTTGTGGACGTTTTACGGACATTTTTCGGTATATGGATTCGTCCGATTTGGGCGGAAAGGCGGGTAAATATCGTATGGATCAGAAGAAGATCGACCGGATCAATGAGCTGGCAAAGAAGGCCAGGGCTCCGGAGGGGCTGACTCCGGAGGAGACGCAGGAGCGGGCTACCCTACGCCGGGAGTATATCGACACCGTGGTGGGGAATCTGGCACGGGAACTGGATAACACCTGGGTGGTGGATGAGAACGGCAACAAGCGCAAGCTGAGAAAGCGGGGAGAGGAGAACACCCATGACTGACAAGGACAACAGCCAGACCGGAGAATATAGCTACACCTATTCTTACAGCTACTCCAAGGAGGGCGGCGAGAAAAACGTCGAGGTCCATACCGGCGGCTTCTCTGCCGCTACGGCCGGTGAGGCTGCGGTCGACAGTGCGGGAAAGACAACTGCCGGCGAAAGCAGCAGCGGTAAAAGCGCCACCGGGAAAACAACGACCATCAAAAGCACCACCGGCAAGACTACCACACGCTCCCGCAGCACGACCACCAGCTCCCGAAGCAGCACCAGCTCCCGCAGTAAGAACGACAACTCCGGGCCGGATGTGGGCTACTGGATCATGACGGCTATTTTTTTCGCCACCGGCTTGTGGCCGGTGGGTTTGATCATGCTGATTTCCAAGCTGTCGGACCCCAAACGCCGGAAATCCGGGTCGGCCACGGCTAAGCAGGCCGCCACCAAGGCGGGCAGCGCCATCCAGAAGGCCACCCAGACGCCCCAATATTCCGCCAAGAGCGCCAAATGGATGAAGATCGCCGGTATCCTGCTGACCATCGTGGGCGCAGTGGCGTTCTTCAACGGTGTGGCGGATAACCTGTTCTGGCTGGGGGACGGCTTCCAGCTGCGCCATGTGAAATACTTTTTAGAGGGCCTGTTCTATCCCACGGGCCTGCTGGCTGGCGGCATCGGACTGCTGATCGGCAGCGGCTCCATGACCCGCCGTCACCGGCGCTACGCCTCCTATCTGCGGATCGCAGGCAAGCGCAGCAGCATCTCGGTCGCCAGTCTGGCCCGTGCGGCGGAGGTATCCGAGCGCCGGGCGGAGCGGGATCTGCAGGCCATGCTGGAAAAGGGCCTGTGGGGCGAGGAGGCCTATCTGGATCTGGGCCGGGGGATGCTGTTCCGCAGCCATGAGGCGGCGGAGGATCAGGAACGGCAGGAGCGGCAGCGCGAGGCTCCGCAGGTGCCGCAGGAGGCGGAGGAGGGCTACTCCGGGATGCTCCGCAGCATCCGCCGCTCCAACGACCGCATCGCAGACCCGGAGCTGAGCCGGAAGATGGATCGGCTGGAGGAGATCGCCGGGAAGATCCTGAAGCTGGTGGAGGAGGACCCCGCCAAGAAAAATCAGGCAGCCACCTTCCTGAACTATTACCTGCCCACCACGGAGAAGCTGCTGGACTCCTATGCCGACTTCGAGGAGGCAGGGGTCAGCGGCGAGAACCTTACCCAGGCAAAGGAGAAGATCCGCCGCACCATGGACAGCATCATGGCGGGCTTCGAGCGCCAGCTGGATGCCCTGTACCACGCCGACGCCATGGATGTGGACAGCGATATCCGGGTGATGGAGACCATGCTGCGCCGGGACGGCGGCAGCGTGGAGGAGGACTTTGGGCTGGGCGGTACGGCGGTGGCCACGCAGGAGGATCTGTAAAGGCGGGAGATATGTTCTGCCTGCGTCGTCCGGCTGCACCGGTTCCACGGCAAGAAAGGCTTTTTACAAGAGACCGGCATCCCTGCCGGTCTCTTGTTCTATGCGGAGATGGGTTCCCAAGCAAAAAGTCTGTCGAAGATTCCGTTTGTGCCTTCAGCGGTCCATGATCCTTCTCTTTTTTGTTGCCTCCGGCGGATAACTTTCTTTCAATAGCGAAAGAAAGTTACCAAAGAACGCCACTTGAAACCTAAGGTTTCAAGACTTCCTCTTTTGTGTGCAAGAGCTGCATCCTGAATCCCGCCGAAGCAGGGAATTGGCGTATTTTCTACTCACGCTGCCGCTACGTGGGCAGTTGAAGAAGCCTGATGCTCTACCGTGGGGGACGAATTGCCACAGCCAGTGTGAGCACTGGCTGTGGGAATCCCTACTCCCAACCATAGACCCACACGCCCCTTCGCCGGAGCGGGAGCGGCAGCGGGTCTGTTGCTGAGTCAATTCCCTTTACGGCCCATAACGAATGCAGCGCTTGAAGGTAAAGGAAGTTTTGAAACCATCGGTTTCAAACGGCGTTTTTTGCATACTTTTTGTCGCTGTTGACAAAAAGTATGCCGCCGGAGGCAAACAAGAAACTACTACTGGGAAAAGTGGGCCGCCGGAGGCCGTTCCCTACAAAAGAAAAGCACCCGTCGGAACGAAAAAGAAAACCTGCAAAGAGGGAACGGATTCCCACGACCAGCCTGCGGACTGGTCTCGGAATGACGGGTTTAGCATATGAGAGAATTTTCAGCAGCCCAATAAAGTCTACACTTCCTTGCACGGTGTCATTGCGAGGAAACCGCCGAAGCGCCGCCTGTGGCGGATGAAGCGAGGTGGTTTCGAGGAAGTGTCCCGATTTTCACGCCACAACGTGGCTGGAAACCGGCTGACACGACGGTGTGTGCTTTTGCCCACTTTTCCAGCTGGTGGGAAAAGTATGCCGTCGGAGGCACGGTCCCTACATAAAAAGTTCTAAAGAAAAAATAGTGCTTGCTTTTTGTCGCCGGGGCATATATAATAGCATCAAGTCAATAAAAGGACAGAGCGTCCGGCGCCTTGTGCGTCGGCGGCGGAATCGGGTGAGAAGCCCGGCGAGTTGGTCACTGTGATGCCTGCTGAGACAGGATAAGTCAGATACACCGAGCTCTGTGCCTTGGTTTTGCCATCACCGAAGCCGAATCGTGAAACGCTTTGCAGCTTGCACGGTCCCGCTTGGATCGTGCTTTTTTATTGCGCAAAAGCGAAAACAGGACTTCCTGCCATGGGCAGGGGGTGCTTTTCGTGCGGTGCCGGCAGCCACAGGCCCGCATGGAACAAAACGCAAGCCGAGGGGCGGTCAAACCGTCCATTTCCATAAGGGCAGGAGGGGTTTCAGCCACCCCTCCTGCCTCCTTCTTATGTGTGCTGTATTTTTTGGGCATCTGCCTTCAAAATAAATTTGTAAAAGAGAGGACAAAAGCGAATGAAGAAACGCATTGTATCGCTGCTTCTGGCGCTGGTGATGGTACTGTCTCTGGTACCCATGAGCGTTTTTGCGGCGGACAACCACGACGGACAGGTTCATGTCTCGTGGAGAACACCACCTACCCGGAAGCCGAGGGCGCTCCCTGGGAAGGGACACTGGTGGAGGAATGGATAGATCTGAATGAAGATTCTACCATGATGGGCTGTGTTGTAGAGGCACTGGAAATGAACGGCTACGAGCAGACAGGCGCCGAGAACAACTACATCAGCTCTATCGAAGGTCTGGGTGAATTCGACGGCGGCTCCATGTCCGGTTGGATGGGAACCCTGAACGATTGGTTCACCAACTACGGCTTTGCGGCCTTCACCGTGGCGGCCGGAACGCTGGGATCCGGCGACGAGATCCGGATCATGTATACCCGCAATGGCTACGGCGCCGACCTGGGCGGCAGCTGGGACAATCACATCAAGACGGTGAAGACCCTGACCTTCAGCGCCGGTGAGTTGTCCCCCGCCTTCGACCCGGACACCCATGAGTATACCCTGACGGTGGACAAGGGGACCGACAGCGTGCTGGTCACCCCCACCGCCAGCAACAAGAACTATCAGGTCAGGACCTATGTGGGCGAGACGGAGTATAAGCGCACGGCGATGGTTCCCACTGTGGACGGTACCACCATCACCGTCAAGTGCGGCGATCCCAGCTGGCCCAATATGAACCACGACAATGAGCCGGCACAGGTCTACACCGTCAACGTGAAGGTGAAGTCGGACGACAAGCCTGTTACTCCCGCCAACACCAAGGTGCTGGTTCGGGCGCAGGACGGCGGCGCATGGATGCACCAGCCCATGGTGAGTGAGCTTACCGGCGGTGAGGCGGAGAAGTACGGCTACACCGACAAGGTGGAGGGCGTTTCCGCTCTGGATGCGCTGGTGGTCTCCCACGAGCTGACCTTCGGCGACGACTTTACCCCGGAAACCGCCAAGGATTTCCTGGAGGTCAGCAGCGGCTTTATCACCAAGATGTACGGCACGGAGACCTCTATCTGCGGCTTCTATGTCAACGCCGGCTATCCCAATGACGGCACCAAGGCACCCTCCGGCCCCGGCTACAACGGCACCACCGTGGTCAACACCAAGCTCAATGACGGCGACACTGTGGATTTCTTCTTCTATGCCGACGGGGATGCTTATTCCGACTACTATACGTGGATCGACGTCCCGGAGACCATGGTGACCGGCGAGGCCATCACCGTGACGGTGAAGGGCTTCTTTGCCGTGGAGGGCTATCGCTATAAGGATGCTGCGGAACTGAAGGCCGCTGCCCGGCCCCTGGAGGGCGTGGGTCTGGCTTGGGTGGACGCAGACGGCTACATCAAGCCCATCAAGGGCGTTGTGACGGATGAGGACGGTCAGGCCACCTTCACCGTGGGCAGCGAGGCCACCGGCTATCTGGTGGCACAGAGCGTCGATGACGTGTATGCTCTGATGAATCCCAGCGACTACATCCGCAAGGTGGCGGGCAAGCCCGTGGAGACGCTGGGGCTGACCATCCGCTCTCAGGCGGACAACGCCTATCTGCAGAGCATGGACAAGGAGCTGGAGGTTGCCAGCAACACCGCCGAGAAGTACGGCTTCACCGACAAGGTGGAGGGCGTCTCCGTGCTGGATGCGCTGGTGGCGGCTCATGAGCTGGTCTACGGCGACAAGTTTACTCCCGCTACGGCCAAGCAGTATCTGGCCATTGATCCCAACACCGATTGGGAGAGCAAGGTCTTTGGCCGTGAGACCGGCTTCCACGGCTTCTATATCAACAACGATTTCCCCACCAATGAGGCAGGCGCTGCCCGGCCCAAGGTGACGGATACCAAGCTGCTGGACGGCGATGTGCTGGACTACTTTGTGGGCAGCGACGCCGAGAACCAGAACGACTACTACACCTGGCTGGAGGTTCCTGCGACCATGACCTCCGGTGAGGACATCACCGTTACCGTCAAGGGCGTGAAGGCACTGGATCCCGATGCCACACAGGCTACTGCCCAGCCTCTGGAGGGCGTGGGTCTGGCATGGCTGGATATGACCACCGGTACCATTAAGCCCATTGACGGCGTTGTGACGGATGAAAACGGCAAGGCGACCTTCACTGTGGTGGAGGGTGCGGCCACCGGCCGTCTGGTGGCCATCACCGCCACCTATCACACGCATACGACCTATGCGCTGATGAACCCCAGCGCTCCCATCCAGATGGTCACCGGCAACGTGCATACCGTGGAGCTGAAGGGCCTGCACAACGCACAGCTGAACAGCCTGAAGCTGTACACCTACAAGGATGGCGTGAAGGGAACGCAGGATCTGCTGTCCGGCATCAGCACCGAGGCGGACGGCTACGGCCTGAAGTACACGGTGTCCCTGCCCTCCGGCACCTATTGGGCGGACGGCTATGACGCCAACAAGGACTGCAACGGCGGCGTGATGCTGGCCATCGCTGACGATACCACCTCCGTCTCCCTGCAGCGTGCCTATGAGATCTATGCCCGCAACAGCGGCTGGGTGGCAGGCACCGACTACACCATCGACTATCAGCTGACCACCGCCGACGGCGTGAAGCGCACTGCCACGCTGGGCAGCGGCACCGTTTACGGCAATCTCCGCACGACGGGTATCTTCGTGGAGACGGATACCGTGACGGTGAACCTGATCCCCTCCGAGGAGCACGCTGCGAATTACAACGTTGGCACCAAGACCGTTGTCACGAAGGTGGGCGGCGGCGCTCAGTCCTTCGACATCTCCGTACCCAAGGCCTACACCGTGAAGGTGACGGCTCCCGCCGGCTCTACCGTCAGCGTGGGTACCTTCGGCAACTACTATACCTATCAGTTCCTCCGTCCGCTGGAGGACAGCACCGCCGCCAAGGACGGCGACACCGTCACCGTGACCTATCGGGTGCCGGAGACCAGCCTGAACCACTTCGTGCGGGTGCAGAATCCCAACGGCGTGACCTATTGGGACTTCAACAAGTGGACCACCGATCAGGATATCGTCGTGACCCGTGACGATCTGCACATGGACGACGATTTCAACAAGGATACCGTCAGCCGGTTCGATAAGAACACCTACGATCTGGGCAATGTGTATCTGAACATCAACTCCAAGGGCTACATGAACATGAACGCCGGCGACACCTATGAGCTGGATGTGTTCCGTAACTGGCAGGCCATTGAGGGCTTCATGAACGCCAAGATCGCCCTGCCGGATGCCCACTACGAGGTGGTGGACTTCGACGGCAAGCCCAGCGACGTGGTGAGCATCGCTCCCAATGCCGACAACAGCTGCCTGGCCTATATGACCGCCAACCATCAGGGTACGGCGCTGGTGAAGGTCACCTACGACGCCATGACCCATAAGCAGGGCCAGAGCAGCACCGCCGACAAGACCTTCTCCGCCATCTGGCCGGAGTTCACCGGTGTGTTTGTGGTATCCGTGGGCGCTGACGGCACCGCCATCCAGACCAATATGCTCATGGATCGTATGGATGCCGCCGTCACCAAGGACGAGCAGAAGCAGCTGGATGCCGAGCACGACATCCTGTTCTATCTGGGCACCGACGGCGCCAGCTACACCTTCACTCCGGAGAGCGGCTGCACCGTTACCGTGGCCCGCTCCACCGTGGGTAAGACCATGACCTTCAACGGCTTCACCTCTCAGGGTGTCACCGTGGACGCCGAGACCGGCGCCGTGACGGTGGCGAACCTCACCACCGGCCGCCATATCGTCCGGGTAGAGAAGGACGGCGTGGCCACCTATCAGGTCATCACCGCCCGTGGCGTCAGCTACAAGCTGCTGGACGCCGAGGGCAATGAGCTGCCGGAGAATGCCGAAGTCAAGCCCGGCGAGACGGTGCAGCTGCAGTTCACCGGGCTGGTGAGCCCCAAGGAGAAGATGTCGGGTGTGTATAACCACAACTTCTCCCTGTACTACACTGACGCTGACGGTAACTTCTTCCAGTCCAATCCCGGCGGCGGCAACGGCGTGTATGACTTCAGCGGCAACCCCGCCCGTCAGCGCATCTCCATCACCGTTCCGGCGGATCAGAAGGGCCTGACCTATGAGCTGACCGGCGCCATCAAGGTGGGCGGCTTCGGCGGCAAGCCCACCCATCGTATCGTGACCTATGCCCAGGGCATGGGGATGCAGTACGGTACCACCACCCCCAACGTGCTGGCCCAGCTGCCTCAGGTGACCTTGAAGCTGTCCGGCTATGCCGCCGACGCTGTGGAGAAGCTGATCGATGCCATCGGCACGGTGACCCTCGACAGCGAGGAGGCTATCAAGGCTGCCCGTGGTGCTTATGATGCTCTGACCGAGGAGCAGAAGGCTCAGGTGGGCAACTACCAGACTCTGCTGGACGCCGAGGCGAAGCTGGCCCAGCTGAAGAAGGATGCTGAAAAGCCCTCTCAGCCGGAGCAGCCCGCAAAGCCCAGTGAGGATGCCAACAAGCCCGCTACCGGCGATGCCGGTGTGGCGCTGTGGCTGACGGTCATGTGCATGACCTCTCTGCTGGGCGCTGCTCTGGTGGGCAAGAAGCGCAAGGCGTAACCTAAAGCAAATAAGAAGTCCCCGGCCAGTGGCCGGGGACTTCTTGCTGCATGGGTAAGTAAAAGGGTATAAGAAAAGACGGCATCTGCATTTGGACAGATGCCGTCTTTTGGAGCTTGTGGCCGGACTCGAACCGGCGACCTGCTCATTACGAGTGAGCTGCTCTACCAACTGAGCCACACAAGCAAAATAGGAGGGTGGGCTGTATACTGCACCGCACGCAGGACACAGCCACGCATCGTATTGTGCCACATTTTCTGGGATTTGTCAACTAAAAATTCCGGGGTGAATAATACATAACGTAATCGGCACCAAAGTTTTGCGACAAAAGAAACCCCGGTGCGTACAGAATCCACAAAGCCCGTCCAAAACACCCCAAAAGCCCCTTTGGAAAATGGTGCGGAAAAGAGGAGAGAATCCATGAAAAACCGGACTTTTTTACACGGCGACAGGATGGGGGAGGATTCGCCTGAGTTTTACATAATTCATTTGTAAATAAACCTTTACAAAGAGTTATTCACATTATCCACAGACTTTTCCACACCGGGAAAAACCTTGTCGGAAAAAGGTTTTCCACATTATGCACCGGTTTTTCCACAGGGCGCAAACGCAGTTTTACACCGGAACAGAAAGGTGAATATAATTTACATAATGTAAAAATGTAAAGGCGTTTTTCCTGTGAGTAGACGGGGAGTTACCATAACTTGGAGAGAGCCGAAAAGAAGGGGAGCGGCCATACAGAGGTCGCTCCCTTTCGTGCAATTTTATCCACGGTCCAGATCCCGTGTGGCGTAGGCGTTCAGGGAAAGATCCGCCGTATGTCCCGCCAGATACTCATAGTAGCCCTGTGCGCCGATCATAGCCCCGTTATCACCGCACAGCCGCAGAGGCGGCAGGTACAGCCGGCAGCCCGCCTGACGGCAGGCCCGCTCCAGATCGCCCCGGATGATGGAGTTGGCGGCCACGCCTCCGGCGGCCACGATGGTGCGTCGGCCGGTGCGGCGGGCGGCCTCCATGGCACGGGGGACCAGCTCGTCGCTGACGGCCTGAGTGAAGTCACGGGCCAGCGCCGCAGCATCCAGAGGCTCGCCCTTTTGCTGGGCATTGTGGGCCAGATTCACCACCGCCGTTTTCAGGCCCGAAAAGCTCATATCCAGTTCCGCTCCCTCCACATGGACACGAGGCAGGGTATACTTGCCGCCGGGGGACTGCTGGGCCAGAGCATCCATGGGCTTGCCGCCGGGGTAGGGCAGGCCCAGCACACGGGCCGCCTTGTCGAAGCACTCACCGGCAGCGTCGTCCCGTGTGGCCCCTAAGATCGCCATGTCCGTATAGTCCCGGACATCCACGATGAGGGTGTTGCCGCCGGAGATGGCCAGCGCCAGAAAGGGCGGCTCCAGCTCCGGGAAGGCCAGATAGTTGGCGGCGATGTGGCCGCGGACGTGGTGGACCGGGATCAGCGGCACGTCCAGCGCATAGGCCACGGACTTGGCGAAGCTGACCCCCACCAGCACGGCGCCGATGAGGCCGGGGGCATAGGTGACGGCCACGGCGTCCACGCCGCTCTTGGTGAGCCCGGCATCGGACAGCGCCTGATCCGTCAGGCCGGCAATGGCCTCCACGTGCTTGCGGGAGGCGATCTCCGGCACGACGCCGCCGTAGAGAGCGTGCATATCCGCCTGAGAGAGGATGGCGTCGGAGAGGACCGTGCGGCCGTCCCGCACCACTGCCACGGCAGTCTCGTCGCAGGAGGATTCAAAGGCCAGAATGTTCATTGTGCCGCCTCCTCGTCAAAACGCCGGGTGAGGATCAGAGCGTCCTCCTTGGGGAGGTCATAGTAGTTCTTGCGGCGGCCAGCCTCCTGAAAGTCGAAGCCCTGATACAGGGCGATGGCGGCGGCATTGGAGGGGCGTACCTCCAACGTCAGAAAGGCCAGATGGTTGGCCTCAGCGAAGTTGAGAAAGACCTGCAGCAGCTGCCCGGCGATGCCACGGCGGCGCTGCTCCGGGAACACCGCCACGTTGGTGATATAGCCCTCGTCGGCAGCCACCAGCAGTCCCGCATAGCCCAGCACGTCGCCGGTGACGGCGTCCTCCGCCACCAGAAAGGCAGCGCACTGGTTTTCCAGCTCCTCCGCCAGCATCTTCCGGGACCAGGGGCGGGAGAAGCAGATGCGCTCCAGTCGCTCCAGCGACTCCAGATGGTCGGCGTTCATGGGTACGATCTTGATGTTGTTCATAGGATGACCTCGATATCTGTCAAATTATTCAGCCCTTGGCGGAGAGCCAGTCGGGGCCGCTGTGGGCATCGGCGGGCAGGGGGACGGACAGCTGGGCGACACCCTGCATTTCCTCCTGCAGGAGGGCTTCGACACGGGGGGCCTCCGCTGCCGGACACTCCACGATGAGTTCATCGTGGACCTGCATGATGAGCCGGGCGGCCAGACCCTCGTTGGAGAGCCGATGCTCCACCCGGATCATGGCCAGCTTCATGATGTCCGCCGCCGTACCCTGAATGGGCATATTCAGCGCCACCCGCTCCCCAAAGGAGCGGAGGTTGAAGTTGGAGCTCTTCAGCTCCGGCAGCGCCCGACGCCGCCCGAAGAGAGTGGCGACGTAGCCCTGCTGCCGGGCCTGCTCCACCACCTCCGTCATATACCGGCGGACGCCGGTGTAGGTGGCGAAGTAGCGCTCCATATACTCCTTGGCCTCGGCCACGGTGACACCGATGTCCTGAGACAGGGAGAAGGGGGAGATGCCGTAGACGATGCCGAAGTTCACGGCCTTGGCCCGTGAACGCATCTGGTGAGTCACCTCCTCCGGCGGTACGTGGAACACCTTGGAGGCGGTGAGGGTATGGAAGTCCTCCCCGGAACGGAAGGCCTGCTGCATCACCTCGTCGCCGGAGATGTGGGCCAGCAGCCGCAGTTCGATCTGGGAGTAGTCGGCATCCACCAGCAGGTTCCCCGGCGCCGCCACGAACATCCGGCGCATCTGGCTGCCCAGCTCCGTGCGGGTGGGGATGTTCTGGAGGTTGGGCTCCGTGGAGGACAGGCGGCCGGTGGCCGTTACCGTCATCTGGAAGCTGGTGCGGATGCGGCCGTCGGCGTCGATGACCTTCAGCAGGCCGTCGGCATAGGTGCTTTTCAGCTTGCTGTACTGCCGGTATTCCAATACGTCCGCCACAATGGGGTGCTGCCAGCGGAGCTTTTCCAGCACGTCGGCGTTGGTGGACCAGCCGGTTTTGGTTTTCTTGCCGTGGGGCAGCTGGAGATCCTCGAAGAGCACCTTGCCCAGCTGCTTGGGGGAGTTGATGTTGAAGGGAGCCCCGGCGGCGTCATAGACCCGCTGCTCCAGCCGGCGGATGGTGCCGGTGAGGCTCTCGCCGAAGTCCGACAGCGCCTTGGCGTCCACCAGAAAGCCCCGCTGCTCCATCCGGGCCAGTACCGGGCAGAGAGGCAGCTCTACGGTATGATACAGCTCCTTCATGCCCAGCTCCTCCAGCTTGGGGGGCAGGGTCTCATACAGGGCCTCCACGGCGGAGCAGTAGCTGTGGAGAGCCGCCCACGCCGAAGCGGTATCCGCCAGCGGGGCAAAGGCATCCGGCTCCAGATGCAGGGGCTTGGGCAGCTCTTCATTATAGTAGGTCACGAACAGCCGCTGGAGGTCGTAGCTTCCGGCGGTGGCATCCAGCAGATAGGCGGCCAGCGCCGTGTCAAACAGATAGCCGTCGGTGGGAAGCTCCTGTTCCAGTAGGGTGCGCATGGTATCCTTGATGTGGTGGCCCACCTTGCGGATATCGGCGGAGAACAGGGCGGACAGCAGGGCGTGCCAGTCGCCGGTATAGCGGCTCTGATCCAGCTCCGCTGCGGCGGAGGTGTGCGCTCCGGTATCCCACTGGACGGAGAGAACGGAGAGGCTCGGTAGGGCGTAGACGGTCACATGGTCCGCTTGACGCCACTGGGCCAGCAGGGCCTGGGCCTGCTGCTCCGTCTCCAGCGGCTCCACGGCGACGGTATACTCCGGGGCGGCCTCGGTGTCCCGGTGGGGGGTGAGGCCGTACCGGTCGATGAGCTTCTGAAACTCCAGCTTCAGCAGCAGGTCATAGAGCTCCGGGGCAAAGGGGCGGCGGAGGTTGTCCTCCGGGGTGAAGTTCAGCGGGGTATCGGTGACAATGGTGGCCAGATACCGGGAGTGCTCGGCGCTCTCCCTGCCCTCCTGCAGCTTTTTGATGACGCCGGGCTTGGCGTCGATCTCCGGCAGCAGGCGGTACAGCTCCGCCACGGAATGATACTGCTGCACCAGTGCCATGGCGGTCTTTTCCCCCACGCCGGGGACGCCGGGGATGTTGTCGGAGGCATCGCCCATGAGGGCCTTCAGGTCGATCATGTGGATGGGGGCGAAGCCGTACTGCTCCCGGAAGGTCTCCTCCGTCATGTCCTTGGTGGTGGTCTGGCCCATGCGGGTGGACACCAGCTTCACCTTGGTATGGGGGGTGATGAGCTGGAGACTGTCCTTGTCGCCGGTGACGATGACGCAGTCCCAGCCGGATGCCTCGCAGCGGCGGCTGATGGTGCCGATGAGGTCGTCGGCCTCGTAGCCGGTGAGGTCGTACTGGGGAATGTTCATGGCGGAGAGTACCTGCTTCAGATACGGCAGCTGCATGGCCAGCTCCTCCGGCATCCCCTTGCGCTGGGCCTTGTAGCGTTCATCCGCCTGATGGCGGAAGGTAGGCTCCCGGCGGTCGAAGGTGACGCACAGCGCCTCCGGCTGCTCCTCGTCCAGCAGCCGCTGGAGGGTGGTGAGAAAGCCATAGATCGCATGGGTATACAGCCCGTCCCGTGTGGACAGGGGGCGGATGCCATAATAGGCCCGGTTGACGATGCTGTTGCCGTCGATGACCATCAGTTTCATGGAGGGTCCTCCTTATACTTCCTAACATACTCCACTTCATTATACGCCAGTTTCGCCCATAAAACAACCTCCGCCGTGGAGTGAGGCAGATGTTTTCCGGTATTTTACATGGAATGGGGCGGAAAAGAGGGAGAATTCGCAAAAGTCAAGATTAAATTGTAAAAAACCTGAAAAAACTTTTTAGACCAGGGCGGCCAGGGCTTCGGCGAAGACGTCGTCGGCACAACGGAAGCCCAGAATCCCGCGCGGGTAGGCGTTCAGCCAGTCTTCGACGGCCTGGATCGCCTTCGCTGTGACCTTCCCGAAGTCGGTCCCCTTTGGGAACCAGCGACGGATCATTCCGTTCGTGTTCTCATTGGTCCCTCGCTCATAGGAAGAATAGGGGTGACAGTAAAAGACGGTCGTCCGCTTCCCTTTGTGCAGACAGGACCGTTCCAGGCCCGCGACGTCCGAAAACTCTGTCCCGTTATCAACTGTTATCGTTTGAAATACTTTGCTGAACAGTTTTCCGTATCTGCGTTCAAGGCGGTCCAGGGCGGCGACGACGCTTCCGGTGGTCTTGTCCTTCATTTTGACCATGATTTCCTTCCGGGCCTTCCGCTCCGTCAGGACCAGAAGGGTTTCCTTCGTCTTCTTCTTGCCTTCGACACAGTCCATTTCCCAGTGTCCGATCTCTGCGCGGTCGTCGATCTCCGGGGACCTCTTTTCTATGCTCCGGCCGGCCGACGGCCTGGCGGCCGCCTTCTTGACCTTCTTGTATTGGCGCTTCTTCATGCCCTGGCGGGGAAGGTGGGCGGCTTCCAGGGTCAGGAACACACCCTTCTTGATGTAGGAATACAGGGTCGCTTCACAGATCGTCGTGTCGAACCGGATTCCCTTGACCTTGATTTCGCCCAGGACGGCGGCCGGGGAATAGCCGTCCTCGACGATCCGGCGTTCGATGTACGCGGCCAGGCGGTGATCTTTTCCTATTTTCAGGCCAGGCCCCTTCGCGGCCAGGTTTTCCCGGTATGCGGCTTCGGCTATGTCCGGGCTATACCGTTCTTCTTCGGTCCAGTCCGAATTTCGGTGGATATACCGGCCCCGTTTCAGTTCGTTGTAAATCGTGTTCCGGTGGACGCCGATTTCGTCGGCGATCTCCTGGACACGCTTCCCGCATTTCAGGAACGATTCGATCCGAAGGCGGTCGTTCCAGGACAGGTGTTTGAATCTGCGCTTCTTCATGTTCCTTCCCCCTATAAAGAAAAACAGCCCCCGCCTTTGCCGTATGGCAAGGGTGGGGGCTTTGCTGTGCTGTCAGATCAGATCGCGCGGGTGGACGCCCAGGAAGTCGGCGATCCGAAGCGCCACGGCCAGGGACGCAGTTTCGATTCCCCGTTCCCCGCTGTCGAACTTCTGGATCGTCCGAATGTTGACGCCGGTTCCTTTCGCCAGGGCGGCCTGTGTCAGCCCCCGTTCACAGCGCAAACGCGCGATCGTCGTTTCGCTCTTTGTGCTTCCGGATTTCATTTGAATCGCCGCCTTTCTCTGTTCTGCTTCTATATTACGCCTTTTAGACCGTAATGTCAAGTAAAAAATAAGGCCCACGGAAGGGCGTTCCGCGGGTCTATTCTTCTTCCGGTTCAAGTAGTTCTTCAATGGGGACTTGAAGGACGGTCGCGAAGGCGTGAAGTTCGTAGTCCATGACCAGTCGGCGGCCGGCTTCGATGTTGCTGATCGCGTCCTGGGCTATGTTCACGCCAAGCGTTTGCATTTTCGCCGCCAGGGTTTCCTGTGAAATGCGCTTCGCCAGGCGCGCCATTCTGACGCGCTCACCGCATATATTCCGCCGTCCGTAGTAGCCAAGATTCTTCATTTTTGTCCCCCTGTTTATGGTCATTCACAATATTCTATTTGAAGTTACCATAAACTATGGTATGATATTATTGGCATGAACCATAGATTTCTATTCGGGGGGCTTTTTATGGGGTGGAATCTGTTCAGGAAGAAGGAAAAGAAGGCCGCGCCGGTCCCGCTTGCAACAATAAGGCGATTGGAACAGATCAGGGACCTTTATATGGAATCGGCCGGAATAATGGAAAAGACGAAGAATCTGACCACTTTCCTTTCCAGGTACGAAGACGCGCGCCGGTTCATTTCGGGGTTCAATTCAATCATGGTCCAGACCGGCCAGGCTCCGATCCCTGAAATGAACGACGACATTGACGCCCTTTTCGTGGGGCGGGTCGGCGAAGTCGTCAGCGAAGAAGTCGCGGCGGCCCAGAAGTTGAAGACCGCTTCCGGGCGTCAGGACCGCCTTCAAAGAGTCGTGGACGCTTTGGAACGTGTGGACAGGCCGGACGAAGGGCCGGTCGACGACGCGATCCTGGAAGCGGAAGACCTGGTCTTTCGGGCAATAGGCCAGGCGGTGGACTGGGCTTCCGAACCGTCGGGGTCTGACATAAGCGTCAGCGAAGACCTGATCTTGAAGTCCATGAAGGAAGCCGCGTTCAGGGACGGCCGCCGGCGTGGGTTAAGCGACAACCAGATCGAAGAAGCGTGGCGGAAGACCTTCGGAAAATAGCAAAAAGGCGGACGGGTTTCCCCGTCCGCCTTTCTTACTTCGTCTTCATTCGCTTGTTGATCTCCCGCGTGATTTTGCGGGACACTCTGGCCTGTTGGGTGTCCTTTGTCCGTTTCGCGGCGCGCTTCATGGTGAAGTGTCCCCGGACGTAACCGCCCTTCGGGCCGACGAACATTCCGCCTTCCGGGTCGTCCCGGTTATAGACGAAGGTGTTCCCTTCCCAGTGACCGGGGACGAAGTGACTTCGGAAGCCGTGTTCAAGGTGACTCGCATAATCCAGGGGATTAAAAAACCGAACGATGAAGCGGCTCCCGCTCCGCCTGGCCGTCTTGTCGGACTTCCAGTTCCGGCGGTAGTCGCCGGTGTTGACGATGTCCGGGCTGTCGTTCTTGCAGATCAGGCGCGCCTGGCGGACGGCGTACTGGCCTTCGCCGACGGCGATCTGGGACATGATTTCCGGGACGTCGTCTTTCAGGGCTTCCAGGCCGCCGATCCACTGGACCAGTTCATTCTTCTTCACGCCCACAGAATCGCCCCCTTTCCGCCGGCTCCGGCCGGCTTACGCTTTGCGAAGGTTCACCGCGTTGACGGCGGCCGTGACGGTCGCGCCGACGCCGATCACGACGCGGTCGCCGTTGACCTGGATCACGTCGTAGGTGTCATAGTAGGTCTTGAAGGACTTCCCGTCATAGGTGACGGCGTTCAGGACCTTCACCTTGTCCCCCTTTTCGAAGGACTCCGGCGCGGTCGCGGCCGGAATCTTGATCTTCTGGCCGACGCGGATCAGGTTCGGGTTTGCGATCCCGTTGTAGGCGGCGATCTCCTGGTAGGTGGTCCCGTACTTCGCCGCGATCGCGGACAGGGTGTCGCCCTTCTTCACGGTGTAGACGGTTTCGCCGCCGCTGGCGGGCGGGGTCACGACGGTCGCGCTTCCGCCGGCGTCGGAATAGTCGACATAGGGAAGGCGGCCGTGTTTCTGCCAGGTCCGGGTATTGTAGCCGGCCTTCTTGCCGATGTTTCCGACGGCCGTGATCTGGACGTCGTTTTCGAAGGCCGGGGAACACTCCACGGCCAGGCCGTCGCCGATATAGACGCCGATGTGGCCGGGGACCCACAGGGCTTCGCCGGGGGTCATGTTCCCCCAGTTCCCGGTCGACACGTTCTTACACTTGCCGATCATGCTGTCGGCCCCGATGTCGGGGACGCCGTTCGAAGCGTAGACCGCGCCGCCGTAGGTCTTCGACTTGTCGCCGGTCCAGCCCCACAGAATCCCCTTGATCAGACAGACACAGTCAAAACCGAAGGTGTCGGCGCTGGCAGCCTTGATCATAGCGGTCCGGGCCGCCTGTTTGTTGTAGCTGTGATTCTGGGTGTACCTGGTCTTATTGGCGGCCGTCATAGGCGCGCCGAAGCACCCCATGACGTACAGGGTTTTGTGATTCTGGGCCGCGTCGATCAGTTTTTCGATAAAGGTTTTACTTTTCATCATTGTCGGTTTCCCCCTTTACAGGCTCGATCACCGGGATTTCCTCGAAGTTGACGACCTTCGTCATATCACACAGGGCGTCGATCAGTTCGCCCAGGGCCGTAACGTCAACGGGATAGTTGATATACTCGGCGGAAGTCTGGACCATAGCCATGACCCATTCCTTCCGGGTTGCCCCGTCGGTGAACTTCGTTTCCGCTTCTTCCATAAGGCTGATCACAAGCCCCAGAAGGGCGGCCCAGTTCTTTTCCTGGGTCGCCTTCTTGACGTACTGGATCAGCTTGTAGGCCAGGGGAATACAGGCGGACAGGCCGGTCAGGATAGCGACGACCACGGAAATAATCTGTTCAGCGTTCATGTTCTTTCCTTCCTTTCGTTACAGTTCTTTCGTGTCATTGTAGATTTCGGGACCGTACTTCTTCCGAAGTTTGATCCGGTTTTCTGCTTTCGCCTTGCTGTAATAGAAGCCGGTCGCGGCCGCTGTTTCAGTGAAGACGGCCGGGATCAAATACGCAAGGGGCGACGTGTCGCCGGTTCTCCATACCATGACCAGCGTGAAGGCGGTCACGAAGATCGTGACCGCCCCCACGACGGAAATGATGATTTTGGAAAACTCGCGCTTCTGTTCGCGCCGTCCGCTCATGTCTTCTTTTCCAGGTCGTCGATCCGATGATTCGCGACTTTGATCTTTTCCTCGATCACGGCCTGGGCTTCTTCCAGGCTGTACGTCCTTTCGATCACCGAATTGTGCTTGTCGACCTTCTTTTCCAGTTCTTCCAGACGATAGGCAATCAGCGCGGAACTTTTCTTGTTGGCAAAATACGAACCGCCCAGGGTCCCCAGAAGGGACAGGACGGCGATCAGAATCCCTTCTGTCACTGGCGTCGATCTCCTTTCTGGGTTACTCCGACACTTCTGTCCAGCCATAGACGCCGGGTTCCCAGACGTTCCCGTCCAGGTCAGAAGTCCAGTGTTTGCCGTTGTGGGCGACCTTGTCGCCTGAGTCATAGGCGTCGTGTGCGCCCAGCGGTTGGGACCATTCGGGCCATTCCACGGACGGATCGGCGATCTTCGACCACAGGGCCGGCGTTGCCGGCGGCGTCCAGTCCGCTTGCGATGTGTGGGCCTGGTTACAGCGGTAAAGTTCGCCCCCGTAGGCGCGGATATTGCCGACGGCATACGCCACGGGGTAGGCCCACGGGCTGAACTGACTGACGTTTTCCGAAGCGGTCACGTCGTCGATCTGGCCGGACTCCGCAAGCGCCACGAAGGCGATCGAAGCCGCCCTGGCGGTTTCCGCCGCCGGGTTCTGTTTCTCGCGTTCCTTCGCTTCGGCCATGCTGACGAAGTCACACTGTTCCGGATTGAACATAGCGTTTTCCCCCTTTCCTTTACGCGAACCGGACGGTCGCCTGGATCACTTCGATCTCCTGGGTCCCCTTCGTCATGTAGAAGCGATAGGCCAGGCCGTAGGAAGACGACGCGACGGTCGTGTTCGTGAAGGTGTGGACGAACTTCCCGACCTTGCTTGTGATGTCTTCCCAGGCGGGGCTGTCGTCGAACGGGTTGTTCGTGACCTCGACGTGAAGGGTCGCGTCGGCCGGGTGATCCGCCGGGTACAGGGACAAGAAGACCTTTTCGACCTTCGCGTCCGTGGCGATCGCGCGGGACGCGGCGATCCGGGTGACGGTACGGCTGAACGTGATCAGCCGGGTCGCGCTTCCGCCGGCTCCGTCGGTGACGTAGATTTTCAGGACGTGGGACCCGGTCAGAAGCCGAAGCCATACGTCGGACAGGTCCGCCGTGTTCTGGGTCCCGCTCGTGGCCGTGTAGGTCCGAAGGGTGATCGTTTCGGTCCCGTTGGTCACGGTTTCCGTGACGGTCAAGGTCTGGGACGCCGCTTCGCTGTCCGTGACGGTATAGTCGTAGGTGAACGGGTCGGTCTTCGCGCCCAGGTTTTGATCGCTTCCGCTGATCACCGGGTCCGTGTTGTAGGAAATGGGCGTCGCGTTCCCGGTCCGGTATGCGGATTCCGCGCCGTTGGCGTCGACCGCCTTCACGCGGACCTGGTAGTTCGTCCCGCTCGACGGGACCGTGTCGACGGTGGACTTCGCGGTCGTGATCCCGATCTGGGTGTAGGCCCCGGAATCGACCCGGCGTTCCCAGACATAACTGATCGCGTCGCCTTCGGGGTCGGTGGACCCGCCGGTCGTGATCGTCAAGGACTGGCCAGCGCGCGGGGTCCCGTGGGAAATGGACGACGGGGTCGTGGGCGGCTGATTCCACTGAATGATATAAGCCCCGTCGGTGTCCGTTGTATCAGATACCAGGGTGTCAGGGGCCAAAAACAAAGCCGGGCGAACGCCGCCGTAGCCATCCCAGGCGTCGCCGCCGGACAGGCGCCCGCCGGAACCGACGCCGCGGACGCCGCCCGCGCCGCCGGCGTACGGGGTGAGAAGCCACCACCACCAGGGCTGTGAAGACGACAGACTGGAAGTCTTGTATTCCGACTTGCTGACCGCTTCGGCGGTCGGGTATGCAAGGCGGCTGTTGTTGTCGGTGAAGATGGGCCACTTGGTCCCCTCGGCGGTGCCGTTCTCTGTGTCGCCGAAGACCTCTGTCCGGGTCAACAGGCGGACCTTCCGCGTGATCTGCTCCGAACCGCCGCCGTCAGTGCTGGACTTCGCGACGGTGATCGTGTCGTTCAGAAGGGCGTCCCGGAAGTCCTGTTCGAAGCCGTTCAGGAAGCCGGCTTCCGCCTCGTATTCGTTGTAGTTGGACCAGACGTTCGCGTTGTTGGGCGGCGCGTCCGCGCTGTGCTGTGCGCTGTACCACTGGCCGGTCCCGGCGGCGCTGTTCAGCCATTGAAGCAGATTCGCCACGGCCGCGCGGTTGTTGCCGTAGTTCCGGCGGTCGCTGTTGGAGTTGGACGGCTCCTTCGCGTCGAAGCATTTCAGGGAAATGATTCGTTCCGTTACCAGGCCCACGCGGTCCGACGCCTGGCGGCCGACCTTGAAGCGGATCACAGCGCCGTTATACTTCGTGTTGACCGACTTCACGATCGCGCCGACGGGAAGCGTCGACAGTTGTTTTGACATGATATTCCCCCATTTCTTTTCTGAACAGGTCGTAGAACAGTTCGTCCGTGTTCCTGATCAGGTGGTAGCTGTTGCCGTGTGCGGCGTGGCCGACCCAGGAAGAATAAGACTGGACCACAGTTTCGAAGGTGATCCGCCCTTCGTCCAGAAGGTGACGGAACTTCTTCAATTTCCGCCTGATTCGGTTCTTGCTTTCACGGCGTAGTTTGCGGACGACTTTTCCGCTGTCCGTCATGTACGTCCGGAAGCCCAGGAAGTCGATCCCCTGGGACAGCGGAAACACGGCCGTCTTGTGATTCAGTTCCAGCCCCAGCGGGACCAGGAACTTTCTGATTTCTTCCAGACAGTAAAGCAAATATTCCTTGTCCGGGTGGATCAGATAAAAGTCGTCCATATAACGGCCGTAGAACTTGATTCCCAGACGTTCCTTGATCATGTGATCCATTCCGGACAGGTACAGGATCGCGAACCACCGTGAAGTGTGATTCCCGATCGGGATTCCCGGCCCGTCGGTGGAGTCGATGATCAAATCAAGAAGCCACAGAACGTCGGGGTCGTGAATGACTCGACGAAGCTGTGACTTCAAAACGTCGTGATTGATTCTGTAAAAGTATTTGCTTATATCACACTTCAAGACCCAGCCGTCCGCCCCGAACTGCCTGTAATACCGTTGCATGAACGATTTCAGACGATCCAGGCCAAAGTGTGTTCCCTTGCCCTTCCGACTGGCGTAGTTGTCATAAATGAACGTCTTCGATAGAAGCGGCCCCAGGACGTTGTCGCACAGGCTATGCTGAATGATCTTGTCACGGAAGCCGTTATACATGATCAGGCGTTCCTTCGGCTCGTGGACCAGGAAATAGTTGTAGGGCGACGGGCGGTATTTGTGCTTCGTCAGCATGAAGTGAAGGAACATGATATTTTCCAGGACATTCACTTCGAAGCGGACGACGGCACATTTCCACCGTTTTCCCTTTCTGGATTCCAGGTAGGCCGAATAAAGCCGATTGAAGTCGGCCATGACTTCAAAGCCGGTCGGCGGGTTCAGTTCGTTGTTCATAAAATGCTCCTTGCCGCTTACAGTCCGGGCGTCGTAAAGCCGAAGCCCTCGCGTCGACAATCATGTGTTTACCCTGGCCTTTCCGGCGTCGGGAAGGATATGATCTCCTTTGTTGGGGTCCTCTGCTTTCAGGCTCGTCGCCTTACTCGGTCACGTTTTCCACCAAATCCGGGCGAACGCCGTTGTTGCCATTCCAGGCGTTGTTGTTGTTCAGGTTGCCGTCGGAATTGACGTTGCGGACGTTGTTCGCGTTGCCGGCGTTCGGGGTTACAGATCATACCCTAATATCATTAACCTTCCGCCTGGGCGGGCGGCTCCGCGCCTTCCGGTCCGGCCTTTTCGGCCTTCTCGGCGGGCGCTTGCTCTGCCTTATACCAGGCGGCGGCCATGAACTTAACGTCAAGGGTGATCTTCGTCCAGTATTCGAAGGTCCCCTTGTCGATATAGCCGCGCTTCTTTGAAAGTTCGATGAAGAACAGAAGCATTTTACAGGCCGTCAGGGCGTCCCGTTGAAGGGTCAGCCGGCGGGCCTTGTCTTCTGCGCTCCGGATCGGATAGATTTCATTCGCGGCCAGAAGTTTTTCATAGATCGACAGGACGTGATCCTGAATCCGGTTGACCAGTGTGAAGCGGACCTTCTTCGGGAAGTGCTTCGTGTTGTCGGTCAGGTTCAGGGTGTAGTCGATCAGATTCGAAGCGACGGGCAGAACGTGAAGGGGATTTTCCGCCCCGTCAGTCTTCCGCTGATTCCTCTGGTAGTTTTGCCGGGTTCCCATTGATACACCTTCGTTTCCTGATTCTCTCGACCGTTTCGCGCCGGCCGGAATAGTCGAAGCCATAGTCCCGAAGGACGACGACCCGTTCTTCGCCTTCGTAGGTCAGGCCGCACAGGACGACGGCGTCGCCCCCACAGCGGCCGCACACGGGCCGAAGTTCGGTGAACAGGTTAGATAATAGGCAAGACGTTTCCGCCGGCGTACAGGCGAAGCGGGTCACAGATACAGCCGGTTTTCGACGGTGTCCAGAATCCCTTCCGGAAGCCCGGTCCCGTCATATCCTTTCCACTGGTCGATCTGCGCGGGGGCGAAGGTGTGGGTCACGGTGGTCCCGGTGAAGCCGGTGTCAAGCTGTTCCTGGATCGCGGAAATGTCGAAGTCCTGGCGGCGCTGTGCGGCTTCCACGGTTTCGCCGGTGGTTTCCTCGATCTGGGAAGCGTCGTGGCCGTGGACGATCGGGGCCGCGTAGGCGACCATTTGCGCCGTGGTCACATAGGACCCGCTTCCGACGTTCACGGTGATCCCGCTGTTTTCCTGGTTCGTGACGACCACGGCGACGTCGTGGACGTGGACCGTGTCGCCCTCGCCGGCCAGACCTTCTTCGGTCTGGAAGGAACAGGGCGGAAGGACGTTGTCGCTGTCTTCGCCGTCCAGCCAGGAATAACTAAACATGAAGGGCGATTCGTTTTCGTCCAGGGCGTAGACCGCGACCTCTCTGACATATACGGCCGCTTCCAGGCCGGCGTTCGTCACCTGGACGGGGATTCGCATATAGGAAGGGTTGCTTTCGACGAAGGTCTTTTCGCCGATCTGGGTGTTCACGTTGATCGGGCTGACAAGGGCGGTCAGCGTGTTCGGGCTGACCTGGGCCACGCCGTCGCCGGCGGCCGCGCTGGTCAGGACAAGCTGTTTCCCGGCCGCCAGGAAGGCGGTCAGGACTTCCGCGCCCTTGTCGGTGATCGTTGACTTAAATCGTGCCATTTTGGTTTCCCCCTTGTGGAATGTGTTCGTGTCGGACCATATTGACCATAGCGGCCCCGACGACCGTCGGCGGACTCTGGACGACCTGGGGGATCGCCGTTTGAAGCAACAGGACCAGGTTCGCCGGGATCATCTGTCCCAGGGTCGCCGCCAGGGCGTCCCGCTGTGTGAGTCCGGACAGGCGGATTCGAATGAACAGTTCATAGGCGTCATTGTTCAGGACGACCTGGAAGTCGTCGCTGACCGTGGACAGATACTTCAAAAGCGCCCTGTATGTGTAGGGAAGCTGGTCCAGGTACGCAATCAGGATTCTTTCGCGGCGCGCTTCCAGGGTGTCCCCAGGGGCCGCCACAAGCCCCAGAATCGCTTCCCAGCGTCCACAGCCATATTCGGACAGGCTGACCAGGAAGAAGTCGTCTGGCGCGCCCTGGACGTCCTGGACGGCCTTTGTGAACTCCGGTTGTTCGGCTCCGGCGATCTGGTCGAACTCGATCAGGTCTTGAAGGTAGCGCGGCCAGTATTCTTTAAGTTCCATTCGTCACCGCCCCCAGGACGGGGATTTCGTCGGCGTCCAGGGAAATATTCGCGGTCCCCTGGTTGATCGTTGTCCCCGTGATGTCGATGATCCCGTCCACGTTCAGGACCTTCGTTTCGATCTGACTGACGCGGACGATCAGATTTTCGCTGTCCGCCCAGGTCCGGGTCAGGTCGTCGAAGTAGGACTGGATCGCCGCCTTTACTGCTTCCTGCGTGGTTGCCCAGGACGCGGACCCGGAAAAGGTCAGTGTGAAGGACACGTCGATCGTCGTCCCGGTGACGCCGGCGACTGTGACGACGTGGCCGATCGGGGCCAGGCCGACGCCGGTCCCCTGGGTCCCCACGGGGTCGATCGCTTCCTGGACTTCCTCGACCAGTTCGGACGACGGGACGGACCATTCACTGTCCACCAGGACGATCTTCACAGTCCCGCCGCCATTCCACACGGGGAAGACCTTCACGGCTCCCACGCCAGGAAGAAGTTCGACCTTGTTCTTGTAGTCGGCGATATTCCCGCCGAACGCCTGGGATTCCAGGGACTCGAAGTAGCGGGCGCGAAGGGCGTCGTCGCTTTCTTCGTCTTCGCCGGGGATCAGAATGTCCGCCAGGCGCGCGGCCGCCAGGTCCGGGACGTAGTCGATCGGGAACAGGGTTCCGACATACTCATTCCCCACGACCCCGGCCGTTTCCGCCGTCATGCTGTACTGGCCGGCGGCGATCCGCTCCGTCACGACGAAGTTGATGTCGCCGCCAGAAAACCGGGTTCCGATTTCCAGGTCACAGCCGGACCCGTCCGCCTTCTCGAAGTAGCCTTTCCGGACCGCATAGGTCGCGGCCGTCCGGAAGACGCTTCGTTCCCGACACTTCTTCGTCAGGTCGTCCCCGGTTTCGGTGTCCGGGAAGGCCCGGTCCAGAAGGTAGGCTAATTCGATATACATGATCGCCAGTTCCGCCGCCGCCGGCGCGATCGCGTCGTAGACGATGGACCCTTCCCGCTTATCCACGGAAGCGGACACACGGGAAAGACAGCGGTCCATGATGTTTTCGAAGGTCATGTTCTCATACATTGGTTGTCACCGTCCTTTCAACGGGGATTTCCCCGAAGATCGTTTCCGCCGTGAAGCTGACGCGGGCGGTCCGCTTGTCGATCTGCTCGACCTGGAAGTCGGTGACGTCGGTGATCCGGCTGTCCGCCAGAAGTGCTTCCGTTATGACTCGCTTGATTTCACTTGAAAACACTGGATAACTTTTCCCGACGACCGCGTTCAGTTCGATTCCATAGTTCCAGGAATAGATCAGGTACAGGAACCGTTCTGTCGACAGGATTTTGAAGATCGCTTGCTTCATAGCTTCGGTTTCGTCGACGTAGCCGGCGACGCGGCCGGTGTCGAAGTCCACCTTGTAGGTTTTGGTCGGCTGTTCGGCCGCCGGCGTGACCGTCACGGCCTGACCGATCGTGACCACAGAAGGGGTCGGAATCAAGGCCATAGGATCACACCCTTCCCAGGACCAGGAACGACTGTCCGCCCTGGTTACGCAACAGGACCACCTTGTCGCCGACGGCCAGGCCGTAATAATATTCGGACGTGTCGTCGGTGTTGGTCAGGTAGTTGTTTTTCAGTGTGTGGTCGTGGGACGCGAAGGCGGCGTCGCCAGCGCCGCCGGCCTTCGGCTCCGTGGTTGGGGCGTCCTTGAATCCGCTGTGCTGGTGGGTCGGGTAGTAGCCGGCGCGGAACTGCTTCATTACGACGATCGCTTCGCCGGTGATGTCGAAGCGGTTGTCGACTCGGATCGTCAGGGGGGACGTCGCGGTCACGTTCCCAAAAAGGAAGGCCGCCGGAACGGCCGCGTCCTGCGACTGTTTGGCGACCTTTTTCATGGTTTCCAGAAGTGCCATATCACACCACCTTCAATTTCAGGGACATTTCTTCTTTCAGAAGATCGGCGCTTGCTTCTTCGACGATGAAGAAGGCGCTGACGCCGACCTTCTCAATTCCGATATACAGGGCGCGGCCGGCGCGGACGGACAGGTCCAGAAGGGCCTTCACTTCGAAGGACTTCGTCGGCCGGTTGTAAAGTTCCAGCATTTGACCGCCGCGTTCCTTGATCTGCGCTTCGTTCATGTCTTCGTCGACGGACTCGTAGTCCTGCAAGGTCCCCCAGAAGGTGATATTGTTCGAGTCCTGGAAGATGTAAACGTCGCGTTTTCCGGTTTCCTTGTTGTCCCGGACCAGTTTGATCTTGTTGTAGGTTTCGGAATCTATGTCGGTTTCGTAGGTGTAGCCGGTCGCAAGGCTGGAATCGCCCACGAACAGGTCCAGCTTCGACTTCTCGACGTCGGTGATCCGAAGGGACCCGAAGTCGTCCCACAGGACGAACATTTTCCCGGTATTGATCAGGGTATAGTCCAGGGCTTTCAAGACGATGTCGAAAAGGGTCTGGCCGTCTTCGATCATGGACGGGATCGCGTATCCGGTGTTTTCCAGTTCCCCGCATTTCAGGCCGAAGTCCGCCGCGATCTGGGTCAGGATTTCGTCGGCCCTCTTGCCAGTGAAGACATAGGTGTCCTTGTTCTTCTTCAAATACCAGGTCTGGTCGTATGCGGTGATCGTGACCTGGTCGGTTTCGTCCTGGCCGATCTTCACCACATAGCCATAAAAAATCCCGGTGTCGTCGTCCTTCAAGGCGACGATCCCGCCGTGGGTCCAGACCACGGCGTCGTCGGCGATCATGGTCAGTTCCAGGGAAGCGGGGGAACCGGACCGTTTCGTCGACCACTTCGCGCCGGCGCACAGTGAAGTCACGTCGAAGGCGTCGCCGGTCGCGTTGTTCTGGTACAGGATCGCGATCACGGAATCGTGAAGACCTGTCCGGGGTAAATCAGGTTCGGGTTCGACCCGATCGTCCCCTTGTTGGCGTTGTAGATTTTGGTGTAGTCGCTCCCCTTGCCGTAAAGCTGTTTCGCGATATTCCACAGACAGTCACCGGCCTTCACGGTGTACGTCTTTGCCTTCGCGGCTTCCGGCTCCCCGGTCCGTTCCGGTTCCTTCGCCTGGGCCGGCTGTTCCGGCTCCGCCGGAAGCGCGATCCGGCGGGGCGAATAGTCCTTCCACTCCGACAGTTTGATCGAATAGTAGAAGTCGCCCAGTTCGCCGGCGCGTTCCTCATAGTCGAAGGTTTCCACGCCCATTCGGACGTTGATGTCCAGGTCTGTTCCGGTGATCAGGAACCGGACCGGGTCAAGGCCGTCCCGCGCGGCCTGTATGGCCTGGACGATCTCGACAGGGTCCCGGACCCTTCCCGTGACATAGGGCGCGCTATGGGCCGGGAAAAAGCTGTCCCAGGCGATAGTCCGAAGGCCCTTCTTCCGAAGGATCAGAATGTCGCCCAGGACAAGGACGGTCGCGGTGTCGTTGTTTCCCGGCGAAGTGACTTTCAGTTTTTCAGGAAGGACAGGAATGTCGATTTCCCGTCCCCCCGCGATCAGTGTCATTCCGTAGTTGCTCATTAGGCATATACCCCCTCGGCGGCCGCTTCGAACTCGGTTTCCAGGCGGGTTTCGATCCGGCTGACCACTTCGTCAACGTCCACTTTCTCGCTGATCTTCGCGTCCACAGCCACGGTCGGGGTCAGGGTCACGAAGTTCTGGACATAGCGCATTTCGGCCACGTCCCGAAGGAACTTCAAGTCTTCTTCGGCGATATTCACGTCTTCGTCGATAGACCCGACAGACCCGACGTGGTCCACGTTCCCGATGTCGCCGGGGTCGCTGTTGGCGTAGGCGGACCAGTCGGGTTCGGTGCTTCCGGATTCTCCGTTTGCGGCGGCCGCTTCGGCCTTCGCGGCGGCGATCTCCGCTTCGCGCTGTGCCGTTGCGGCGTTTGCTTCGGCCTTCATAGCGTCCAGGGCGGCGTCCCGCTCCGCGATCTGGGAATTGATCTGGTCCTGGTAGGCGGCCAGGTCTGCGGCTCTGGCCTGTTTTGCGGCGTCGTTTTCCAGTTGTGCGGTCGTTCCGAACGTGACCTTCTCGATCGCGTCGATACTGACGCCGGGGATTTTGTTCAGAACTCCGATGAAGCCGTTTATGATGTCGATCGCCCCGTTGACCATGTTTTGAAGGATCATCAGGACGCCGACCTTCATATCGCCCATGAAGTTCTGAATGTTCACGCCGGCCGTGTAAAATGCCAGTTGCAGACGGTTCCACAAATCCATGACGAAGTAAACGCCGGTCATAAAGCCGATTTTTACCCAGTCCCAGGCCGTCAGAACGGCGTTCACGCAGATCAGCCAGGCGACTTTCAGGCCGCCGACTGACTGGACCCACTGGTAAATCGCCGCCACAACGACGCCGATCGCGATCGCGATCCAGAACAGGGGGTTCGTCAGAAGGGTCGTGAAGAACGCCTTCGCGGCTCCGTTGGCGATCCATGTCGCGGCCGTCTGGATTCCCAGGGCCACGGCGTAGCCCAGGGCCGCCGCCGCCACGCCCCAGAAGACCGGGGCGATCATGGACCAGTTATCATAAATCCATTGTGCGCCCTGTCCGATCAGGGTCAGGACGGGCGTCAGGACTTCCAGGATCGCGTTCTTCGCGATCGTCCACGCCTGGGCGAAGGTCATAGGCATGGAGTCGAACCGCGCGTTGATTTCGTCAGCCGACGCAAGCATGGCATTTTTGACGATCTCCGAAGTGATCTGGCCTTCGGCGGCCATTTCCCGGATTTTCCCGATCGGGACCCCCAGGTAGTCGGCGATCGTCTGAATGATGGTCGGGGCCTGTTCGAAGATACTGTTCAATTCCTCGCCGCGAAGGACGCCGGACGACATGGCCTGTGTCAGTTGCAACATGGCCGCGTCGATACCGGCGGCCGACGTGCCGGCGATCGCGAACTGTTTGTTGATCAGTTCGGAAAACATGATCAGTTCTTCGTTGCTGGAAAAGGCGTCGCCGGCCATTACGCCCATTTTGGCGACGGCGTCGGCCGTGGTCTGGTAGGACGCGCGGGACCTGTTGGCGGACTCCATGATCATATCTTGAAGTTCCGCCGTGGTCTGCAAGCCGTCATTCATCAGGTCCAGGCAGGCGCGGGTGGTGGTCATGCTGTCGGCCAGTTCGATCACCTGTTTAACGCTGAACGCCGCGATCGCGGACTTAATGACGCCGCCCAGGCTCGACCAGACCGACTTCACCTTCTTCGCGCCGCGCTCCGCCTGTTCCTGTTTGTTGTTGAAGTTGTCGACCTGGCGGCCGGCCGCTCCGATGTCGCCGGCGCTCCGCTCGAAGGGTGCGCCGGGGTCGATGGTGTCGGACAGGGCGTCCGTGGTGTCCAGGGAACGGTTCAGACGTTCGGCCGCGCTGGTCATGGTGTTCAGGCGGGACGTCGTGCGGTCCTGGATCGAAAACTGTGTAGATACGCCGGCCACGTCGTCACCTTCCTTTCTTGCCCTTCCGGCGCTTCGCCTTCGCCGCTTCCTTCTTTTCCTTCTCTATTTGAAGGTCAATGGAAGCATAGATAAAGGCCCGTTCCCGCCTGGGAAGGGCCAGAAGCGCGCCGGGAAGGATTTTCAGCCGGTGGAGAGCGTAATGGGCGTAAACCGCTTCGCCGTCGGCGTCCGCCTCATTACCGCCCCCCGTGATTAGTTTTTTGCTTCGTCCCTCAGATCGTTCACGTCGTCGGTGAAGCCGTTGATCTCCTGGACGGCCAGAAGAAGATCGGTGTACTGGCCGGGGTTCAGGATCAGGTTGATCAGGTCTTCGGCTCCGCGAACGCCGTATTTCTCTTGAAGGGCGGCGTCCTTGAAGTTGGGTTCGACGCAACAGGCGACCACCAGGCGGGCGTTGTAAAGGTCGGTGTCGGTGTCGATCCGCTTCTGGCGGGTCTTCTTGTCGAACTCGACCTTCTGACAGGTCTTCCGGATCGCCTTGTTCTCTGCTTCGGTGATCGACTTCACGATGAAGGGATAGGGGAAGGGCGCGATCTGGACTTCCGTCTGGGTCGTGCCGATCTGGGCTTCCATAAGGAAGTCTTGCAGTTTACCCATTGTTTTTTACCTCGCTTTCAGAATCAGAACTGGGTGAAGGGGGTCAGAATGTCGAAGTCCTCGAAGGTGAAGTCGACGTCTTCGTCCAGGGGGTCGTCGCTGTCGCCGTCCAGCTTTCCCAGGACGACGGAATCCAGGTTGCAGTCGATCAGAAGGACAGACTGCTTCCCGGCGGAAGACTCCTGGTCGTCGTTCTCGATCACCATGTCGAAGTAAATGTCCTGGCCGGTTTCCTTCCACTGTTTGATCATCTGGCGGAACAGGGGGGTCATGTAGTAAAGGGTCATGGACCCGGTTCCGTTGCCGCCGGTGGTCTTGTGGCCGGTCATGCGTTTCCCGATCGCCTTCACTTCCGACTTCGACTTCTCGACGGTGGATTCGATGGTCTTCGCGAAGAACAGGTCTTCATTGTTCCCGTCGATCTTCGCATACGCGCGGCCTTCCTTGCCGGAAATGGTATCAGGCGCGTTCAGGGTTTTCATTTCGGTTCACACTCCTTCCGTTAGTTGACGACGACCGTCATATACAGCTTTTCCATGCTGTCGTTCGGTTTCAGGGCGGAATCGACGGCGACGTCCCGTTTCCCGACGCCCTGGGCGATCGTGATGTCCTCGGACACGAAGTCACTGATCGCGTCGATGTCCTGATACTGCAAGGCCAGGGACACAAGGTCGGCCTTGAAAAGCTGTCGGCCGGTGTCGCTGTTGGTGACTTTCCCGATGTAGGAATCGCCGAAAATCCGGGCGACGTCGTTCGCCCAGCCGTCCAGGACGCGGATCACGCGGTTCGAAGTCCAGTCTTCGGTCATGCCGCCGCCGAAGTCGGTCAGGCTGTTAATGTCGGTCAGGACACGGGCGGTCCCGTAGTCGGCATAGAAAACGAACTCGCCGGCCTGGATCGCCGCTTCGAACTGGGACTTCGTATATTTGATGTCCACGTCCACGGCGTCGTCGTAGGCGGTATTCGTCAGGCTTTCGTTGATCTCCGCGCCGGCGGAAGCGCCAGCCACCCACGCGACGGCTTTGTCGCCGGTGACGGTGGTCCCGTCGGTCAGGACGACGCCGTTCTTCACGTTGATCAGGCCGATGTTGTTCCCCTTGTAGTCGTACAGGACGCCGACGATCTTCTTCCCTTCGTCGTCGCGAAGGCGCTTCACGAAGGTCGCATACAGGGCCTTGATCGTGTCGTCGTCGCCGGGATAGCCGATCACGTTGAAGGACTCCACTTCGAAGCCATTCAGGGCCGCCGTGTGGGCCGCGCCGTTGACGGTTCCGTTCGTGCCGCCGGTCAGGGTGGTCGCGACGGCCGCTTCCAGGCTCGCCGCGCTCCCGAAGGTGACGAAGTCGTTCGCTTTCAGGTTGGCCGACCCGCTGGTCTTCGCGACGGTCTGGGTGTCCATGACCATTCCGTCAAGGTAGGTCACGACGTCGACGTTCGTCGCGTCGTCGGCGTTGGTCAGGATCGCGACGCTGATCGCGTTCCCGCGCGTTCCGCCATAGGCGGCCGTGACGGTCATTCCGCCCACGGTCGCGGTCGCCTTCGTGCCGCCGGAATTGACGCGGTAGATCAGAAGGGTCCTGGCGCGTTTCAGGGCTTCGCGGACCAGAAGAATGTCGGCCGCCGTGGGATCATAGCCGAAGACGGTCAGGGCGGTCTTGTTGAAGTCCTCGGCGTAGATGGAAAAGACCTTGTTTTCAGGTCCCCAGTTCAGTTCCAGGGGAAGGGCCGCGATCCCGCGCGTCCCCATTTTGACGACGCTTCCCAGGCTGACGAAGTTGATATACGCGCCGGGAAGGATCTTGTTCTGTGTGGTAAAAGTTCCGCCACCGATAGGCATGACTTACACCTTCCTTTCCAGAAAATCAGTGACCAGGCTGACGGCCTGGTCCTTCGTGTAGACCTTCCCGTCTTCCAGGACGGCCGCGACGGCGTCCCTGGGAAGGTTCAGGGTCTTCGCTTTGACCAGTTGTTCCTTCGTGTAGGTCGGGGCCGCCTGGTCTGCGACGCCGGCCTTCTTTGCGGCGGGGGCCGCTTTCTTTGCTGTTGCCATTACTTCACTTCCTCTGTTTGGTCCAGGTTTTCCATGAAGGGGATTTCCGGCGGGGTCACGACGAAGAAGAAGTCGGCGTCGAAGGTGAACTGGAAGACGCGGGCGTTCTTGTTCGGCGTCGCCTTCTGGCCGGTCAGCCGGACCGTCCGGTCCTTCTGGTCGGTTTCCTTTACGGTCAGGACGTCGAACTGGTCGAACATGGTTTCCGCCCAGGCGTTGAACTCCATGTTTTCCTTCGTGTTCAGGAAGTACAGGACTTCGAACTGGATCGACCGCTTCCAGCGGCGGTCCAGGTGCTTTTCCTGCTCCGATTCAATGATCCCGACGAAGAACTGGCCGTCGGCGTCCTTCGGGATTTCGTCGACGTAGACCTTCCGGTCAGGCCACACGGCGGTCAGCTTCCCCGCGATCGCTTCGATGAAGTTATTCAGGGTCACGCCAGATCACCGTCCTTCACGCGGATTTCCTGGTGGGTAGCATAGACGGCCGGGCGACCGACGACCTGGAAGGTCAGGACGCGCTGACTGGTCGGGTCCATTCGGCCGAAGCGTTTCAGGGAAACACTGTCGCCAGGAAGGACCAGAAGGTCGGGGGCGGCGAACAGGACGGCGTCATAGTCGATTTCGTTCTGTGCGTCCGTCTGCTGACTCTTGTCGCTTCCTGAATACGACAGCGCGCAAATGATTTCAGAATACTTCACGACAGGAACGGTCTTCGTGATGTTGTTCGACCCCGTCGTGGTTTCGGTCCGGCTGATCGTGGCGGTGTCTTCGTAGGTCATTTCGATCGCCGCGCGCTCTGCGGCGGGATTTCCGAACATACGATCACCACCTTAACCGCCGGAACTCATTCAGGACCGTTCGCCAGCCGAAGAAGTCGTCGCCTTCTGCGCCCAGGTTGAAGGTCGACGCCGATCCGGAAGCGCCGGAAGCGTTGGCGAAGGACGTTGTGACGTCCCCGCGCTTCACGGACGCGACCGGACCGACGGCCGCCTGGGTGGTCCCCAGGCCGGCGGCCTTGTAGTAACTGACGCACATGACGATCAGGGCATTTTCCAGCGGGGCGGGAAGCGTGTCCTGGTTGATATAGGCCAGGACCAGGTCTTCGACCGTCTGAATGACGAACAGAAGAACTTCGTCCTGGTCTGTTCCGCTGATCCCCAGAAGGGCCTTGACCTTTTCCAGTCGGCCGTCCTTCGACATAAGGACGCGAAGGACTTCCTTCTGTTCAAGGTCGGTCAGGCCGTCCAGGGAAGAAAGAATCTGTTGAAGCACGTTTCCACCACCTTTCGGCGGCCCTGGATTACTCCGCGCCCTTCGCCTGGATCAGTTCGACGATCTGGGCCTTCGTGGCGTCGTCAGGGACCGCGATTCCGGCCGCCTGGGCGGTTTCCAGAAGTTCGGCCTTGTTCATCTTCGCCAGCGGCTTTTCGCCCTCGTCTGCGGCCTTCTGCGGCTCATAGGGGGCATACTCCGCGCTTTTGCGAAGCTGGTCTTCGACCATGCGGCTTCGGGGTTCCAGGATCACGCCGGTTCGTTTGTTGATAAACTTCACTGTGATTCGCTCCTTTCACGGGCGCGCCCTTCCGATTACTCGGAAGTAACGCTGGTGGAGTAGGTGAAGATCAGGTCGGGGGTCAGGGCCTTCGTGCCATAGTCGAAGAACATAGACACGCCGTAGTCGTTGGACAGGGGAATCTTCTCCGGCTCCCCGTAGGGGTAGATAACCGCCGGCTGTGCGACCGCGCCTTCGATCATAGCGATCATGTGGTAGGTCGTGGTCTTGGTCTTGGTGGTTTCGACGGTTTCGGTGGTCACAGGAAGGTTGATAGAAGAATAGACCCGGACGCCGTGGAACAGGGCGAAGTCCTCGGCGGCGGTGTCCACGTTGGCGTTGTTGGTGTTCTTGTCCAGGTAGGTTCTGATCTTACCGTAGAAGACAGGGTCCAGGACCAGGCGGATCAGGTTCCGGGGGACGCCGCGAACGTAGTCGTTCTTCACGGTTTCAAGGGTCTGGATCAGGGCTTCGACCTGGGCTTCGATGTCGGTTTCGGTGGTGGTGAAGTCGGTTCCCTCATTTGCCGCGCACAGGAAGAAGGCGGCGTCCAGTTCGGCCGCCACGGTGTCGACGTGGTTGTCGGCGCGGCGGGCCATGATGTTACCGACGCCGAAAGTGTCCAGGTCGAACTTCGCGGCTTCCTCGACGATCTCGCGGTGGGTGTCCAGGTTGACGGTGGTCGGGGGGACGGTGATCGCGTCGCCCTTGCCGGCGGCTCTGGCGGTCCCGTATGCCTGGGACGCGCTGTTCTTGAACCGCTTATACTCCACAGACCCGGTCGCCGGGTTGCCGGTGTAGGACTGGGACTTCAAGCCGGAAGACAGGGTTTCCTTCTGGATATTGGCGATCACAAGGCCGGACAGTTCGGCCAGGTCGACCTTCGTCGCGCCGCTCTGGATCAGGCTGATAGCTTTGGTTCGTGCCATTGAAAATCATTCCTTTCGTTTGTCTGTTGACAGGTTTGTTAAATCACGACAGGGCCGTCGGCCTTCGTGGCCGGGTCCTGGCGCGCGCCGGGATCAGCGGGCTTCGCGCCCTTGATGTCGGGGTTCTTCGCCGGTTCCTGGGTCTTGAACAGGTACGCCTTCGACTCCTTCAAGGGTTTCAGAAGGCTTTCCAGGTCCGTTTTCAGCGCGCCGGCGTCGTCGACCTCGATCTTGTCAAGGTCCAGAAGGGAAATAATGTCGGCCGGGTCGTGGACCTTGTCGGCCAGGGCCATTCGAAGGGCCGTGTTCTTCTGGATTCGCGCGATCTCTTTCTGGTGGTCGGTCCGAAGGGTTTCGATCGTGGCCTGGGCGGTCTTGACGTCGTCGGCGATCTTGGACGGGTCGCCAGACCCGCCGATCGCCTTCAAGGCTTCGGCGGCCGCTTTCAGGGCGTTTTCCGCGCTGTTCTTTCCGCTGTTGGCTCCGTTGTACTTCTCGGCCGGGACGAAGGTTCCGTCGTTCCCGACGACCAGGTCAACGTCCTTTCCGTCCTTGCCCTTGCCCTTCAAGGCCGCTTCGACCTGGTTCGACAGGTCTTCGCCCAGAATGGTTTTGACGCTTTCGGTGATCATGGTTTGCTCCTTTCCCCGCTGTCTTTACCGTGACTTCCACACGCTTTGCGGTCCCGCCGGTTCGCCGGGCGGGGGCGGCTGTTTTGGGTATGAAAAAACGCCCTGGAAGGGCGTTCAATCATCGTTTGAAGTTGTTTTCAGTTGATTTCGCTTGTCCGTACCGGTTTTCACGTTCTGGCGCTCCGCCCATTCCTCATAGGTCATATTTTCGGGCATTTTCTGGCCGGAATTGTACCAGTCCAGGGCGTCGTCCGGGTCATATTCGACCGTAGTACAGCGGTCGTTCGGGTGCATGGGCGGATAGTTCACGCCGGCCTGGGCGTCCTTCAATTTGAAGTGCTTCCCGTCCAGGGCGGCGCATACTTCACAGGTCCGGCTGTCCAGGGTCGCGACGTATTCATATTCGTCCACGCCGGCCGCTTCATAGGCGGCCTTGTCCGACTCCCCGTGGAAGTAGGTCGTTTCGGTACGGATCAGGCGTTCGGCGGCCTTGTAGGACTGCCCCATTCGGGCCGACAGTTCCTTCGACATGGTCGGGACGCTCTTTCCCTGCATGATCCCTTGTGTGATGGTTTCCCGGACATGGAACAGAAGGGCCTGTTTGTTCTGCCACAGGCGATCCGAAAACATAGCGCCGGACCAGGGGTAGGACAGGACGTCTTCGACGACGCTTTCGTCCAGCTTCGCGATCTCATGGAAGAAGCCGACGCGGGACTGAATGTCGAAGATTTTCTTGTAGTAGCCTTCCCGGAAGGCGTCGCCGAACTCTGCCTTCATCTGGGCCACGCCGGTTTCCCACAGGTCATTCAGTTTCAGGTCGATCTGTCCCAGAAGGGCTTCAAGGCGGGAAATGCGGCTGTTCGTGGACAGGGCGTCCAGTTGGGCCGTCAGGATCGCCTTGACGAGGGGGTCCGGCTCCTGGGCGATCCTGGCGACATATTCAGCCAGGGTCGCCTTCCACTCCTGGAACTCTTTCCGGGTCAGAAGGCGGACCGCCTGGTCATAGGTCAGGCCATACTTGCCGGCGTACTTCGAATAGAAGTCGCCGATCTCCCGGCGGATCGCCTTCGCGGCTCTGTCGTATTCCTGGAACATTTTCGCCGTCAGGCCGACGCCGCGAAGATAGGCTTCATTCTCGCGTTGAAGGGCGCGGGTGATCCAGTATTCCTTATTCCTCGCCATTCACGCCACCAGCCTTTCCGGCGGCCCCTTCCTGGCCTTCCTGGGCCGTCTGGGCGGCGTTGTTCGCCCCCAGGGAATCGTTGAACAGACCTTCGCCGAAGTCTTCCATAGCGGCCTTCTTTTCCTTGTCGATCTGGTCCAGTTCTTCGTCGACGTCCGTGACCCACGGGTGATTTTGAAGGATCGTCCGTTTGGAAATAAGACCGTCACTGGTCCGGGCGTTGTTGATCACGTCGGTTTCATTGACCGGAAGGTCCATGTTGAACACGATGTCGAAGTCTTCGCTGGTGAAGTCGCCCTGGCCGGTGATCTGGAAGTAGACGTCGATGAACAGTTTCAGCCGGTGGAAGGTGTCTTTCAGTTCGGTCCCCAGGGAATCACAGTCGGCGTCCAGGTCCATATATCGGAAGTTGATCGCCGTCCCGCTGGCGTTCCCCAGGTCCGGGTCCTTCGTGTCCACGGCGGAAGCATAGTCATAGATGTCCCGGCGCTCATTGTCCAGGAAGGCCATGACGGCGTCGATGTTCAGGTCTGCCTGTAACTTGTCCACGCCGCCGTCGGAAGTGACCTTGATCGCCATGTGTTCCTTCAAGTCTTTCAGGAACTCCGCCAGGTCGGTTCCGCCGTAGTTTTTCAGAATGTAGATGAACTTCGCCACGTCGCGAAGGACGTCGGCCGTGACGCTGTTTTGCCAGTTGATGTCGTCGATCAGGTCCTTCACGAAGTAGCACAGGGGAAGTTCTTCTTCGTTGTATTTCAGCCACGCGATCGGGACTTCCGACCAGTTATAGGCCGTTTCCCCGACGGTGAAGTGTGGTTCGGTCCAGTCGGTTTCCTCTGTCCCGTGGTCCTTGTCGACGTAGAAGTCGCCGGCCCCTGTTCCAGCGAAGGCGTCCGTCTTGAAATACTTCACGCCGCCGGTCCACCAAAATTCGGCGTGTGTTATGACGTGCTTCCTGATTCCGATGTAAATGACCTGGTCATAGAATCGAATAAAGGCGTCCAGCTTCGTTCGCTCTGAATCGCGCCACAGGGGGATCAATTCGGGGGACGGGATTCGCATGAAGGCCAGTTTCCCGTCGTCGTCGAAGTAGGGTTGAATCCAGGCGATCCCAGACTTCACCGCGCCTTTTCCCAGGCTCTTGATCTTCCGGCGGAAGGTCTGGTCGAACACTTTGTTCAGGGCTTCGCCGTATGCTTCGTTTTCAGTGTCCACGGTCCAGGGCTTCGACAGAAGGTAGTTCGCCTTCTGGTCCACCAGCTTTTTCAGGATCGGCCGTTCGATCTTCGCGTTCGAGCGGTTGGCGACGTCGACCGTCTTCGTCTGGACGGAAGACCTGTTCCTGTAATACGCTTCGGCTTCCAGCATGATCGAATACTGGGGCGACCGCTTGAACTCCCTGATTTCCTCGCTGACGATCTGGGCCAGGGTCATAGGGGCCTTTTCCGGGTCGTTCAATATCATGTTGATCCGGTCCATGACGGACAGTTCCATTTTTGCCACCTCACTTCAAAACTTCGATGGACGACCCACGTCGCGGACGCTCCACGCCATAGCGTAGCGCCGCCATAGCGTCGTCCATGAACTCGACTGGTTCGTCGATGTAAAGACCCGTGGTCGGGTCCTTCTTCCATTTCCACTGTTGAACTTCCTTCAAGGTGTTCACACATGACGGGTGAATGTGGATTTTCCGGCCTTTCAGGAAGTCGATCTGGGCCTTCACGCTTCCAGGCTCCTTCTTCACTGGATAGGCCCGGAAGCCGGCCTTCTGCCACGTCCTGATCCGGTCCGGCTCTGCGGAATCACAGAACATTTCCACGCGGGGGTCGATCCGCTTCTGGCGGGCAAGGGCGATTATTTCTTCGGTGTCCTTCTCGAAGACATACACTTCGGACGTGACATAGATTTCGCCGTCCTTCCAGCCGATCCCCAGGATCGCGTCGGCGTGGTTGAAGCCGAAGTCCTGGCCGTAGTAGAAGCCGTCGAAGAAGTCCCGGTCCGTCGGGAAGTCGTGGACCTCGAAGTTCGTCAGGATCAGGCCGCCCAGTTCGCCCCATTCTCCCAGGCCGTAGACCCGATAGCCTTCTGGGTCTTCTTCCTTCCGTCGCTCCATGCGGCGGAAATAGGCCGGGTCGATGAATCGGTTCGTCTTATAGGTGGAATGATGGGTCAGAACGTCCGGGTCTGCCTTGTCGAAGTAGCGGGCCTTGATCCAGTGTGTCGCGCTGACCGGGTTGAAGGTCATTGTGATCTGATAGAACAGGTTCGGGTTCAGGTCTTCCAGGTTGCCGCGAAGTCGGTCGTCCAGAATGTCGACGTCTTCGGAAAGAAGTTCGGTCGCTTCTTCACACCATATCCAGACCAGTTTCCCGTTCTTGAAGGTGATCGACTTCACCTTCTCACGCTGGCGCTGGTCCTTCACGCCCCGGAAGATGATCCGGTTTCCGGTGGTTCTACATTCCAGGGACAGGGGATTCAGGTTGACCTTCCAGAAGCGTTCGGCGTATGGGCCGAACATTCGATAGATCGCCGCCTGTAACTCTGCGAAGGTGCTGTCGCGGTTCGTTTCCTCGATCTTCCGGACGACTAAAAGGTTCGTCCCCCGGAAGGCGGGGTCGGACAGCTTCGCGACGTAGTCCTGGGCTATGTTCACGGACTTCCCGGACCCGGCGGACCCTTTCAAAATGCGGTATCTTCCGCGCCACTCATTCACAGGCCGGAAGATGGGGTTGAACTGGGCGGACGCTCTGAACTCAATCGTCCGGGCCGTAGTCATAATTGATCACCACCGTCACAGGCGCGGCGCTGTCCGGGCTGTCTTTGAACATTCCCAGGTGCTTTCCGCACAGTTCCAGGGCCTTCAATTTGTCGGCCAGTCGGATTTCCCGTTCCACGCCGTCGCCGTCCTCTCCGGGGATTACTTTCACTTTCACAGAAGCGATCGCGGCCGTGTCGTCGCGGGAAGCGTCCGACAGGATGGTCGCGTCGTTCATGTTGATCACGTCGATCGCGTTCACGAAGGCGATTTTCCCCAGTTCCAGAAGGACCCGGTCGGCATTGATCCCCGTCCGCTTCGACCTTTCGGCCATAGCGCGGTCAATGCGCGCGCGGATTTCAGGTTTTTTCAGCAATTCACTTCCGATACTCCCCGCCGACTCCACGGAGTAGCCGGCGCGGATCGCGGCCTGGGTCGCGTTCAGGTCGATCAGGTATTCGTCACAGAAGACCTCGTTCTTCTTCGTCAGGCGGGCCACGATTCTTCACCGTCCTTTCTGCGTGGTCGTTTCGGGGCAACAGAAAAGGAACGCCGGCGAAGGCGTTCCTTTCTGCGTCCCTATCAAATGAAAAGGAGTCCGGGAACTCTGCAAGGTTCCCTTGTAGCATTTTCGCATATTGCGCGGTCGTTGACCAGTGCAGTTATATGCAAACATTTGCAAAGATGTGCAATCATGTGCAAAAACTTTCCGCCGACAGGGGGCCGTCACTCTATCGCCCCATGAAGGCGGATATACTTCCGGACCAGGCGTTCGACCGCTGTCTTTCTCTGGCGGCTGACCGTCGACACGTCCATTCCCAGGGCTTCGGCGGCCTGTTCGTAGGTCCGGCGCGGGTAGTACATGGTCAGAAGGACGATCTTCGCCTTCGCGTCCATAGCCAGGACGATTTCGTGGACGTTTTCGATCTGCCGCTGGCGTTCTTCCAGGGCTTCGACCGCCCTTTTCGTCCGGGCCGTCCGCCGCTCAATGGCGGCGGCGATCTTGACCATGTTTCCGTCAGGGTCGGGGGACGACTGGACGCGGGGCGTGTCATAGCGAACGGCGCGCGGGTAGGCTCTGGTCCTGATCTCTGCCAGGTCTGCTTCCAGGGCCGCGCGTTCAGCTTCGATCTGCGCTTCGATCGTCCGGGTTTCCTGATCGTGATTCTTCAAGATGTCGTAAACGCGGCGGGTCGTCCGTTCTTCCGCGCGCTTTGCTTTCTCTTTGGCGTCCATGCCTTCGCCCCCTTCCTGCCGGTGTTCAGAACGGAAGTTCACCGTCTTCGACGTCCAATTCCTCAAAGCCCCCGTTCTCCATGTATTCGGCCGCCACGCTCCCGGCCGGGCGGTCTTCGGGGGCGCGTTTGGAGTCGGCGAACTCCACTTCGTCGGCCACGACAGAAAAGCGGGACCGTTTGTTCCCTTCCTTGTCGGTGTACTGGTCGACCTTGATCCGGCCCTGGGCGACGATCACGCGCTGTCCCTTCCGGAAATACTTCGCCACGAACTCCGCCGTCTTTCGCCAGGCGACGATCGGAATGAAGTCCGCTTCCTCTCTGTTGAACTTCCGGTCGACAGCCAGGGAAAAGGTCGCCACCGGGACGCCGTTCGGCGTGTGTTTTAGTTCCGGGTCGCGTACCAGGCGGCCGGACAGTTTCACGTCGTTCATATAGAATCACCTTCCTTCCACTTCTGGGCGAACTTCGTGATCCGGTACAGTTCGCCCCAGGGGTCTTTCTTCGTGGCGCGGTTCCACAGGAACAAGGCCACGGCGATTTTCAGCGATTGCCAGGTCGTGATCTTCCCGTCGCCGGCCGCAAGTTTGCGGACAAATGATTTCCCGTGATAGCGAAGGCAAGCGAACGCCACCACACATGGAAGCGCCTGTTCTTCCGGTAGGTCCAGGGCCTTCGACCACTTTTCCGCCGCTTCCTTCCCCCGGATCACTTCGCCACCTCTGCAAGCGCCTTCTTCATGTCCTGGATTTCGTCGACGATTCCGCCGCCGGCGGCCGCGACGTTGCGGGTGATCGCGGCGTCCTTCCCGTCGGTGACGGTTATGTTCACCTGGTTCAGCACAGGAAGCGGGCAGACGGCCACGGACAGGCCCTTTCGCGCCAGGTCAAGGAATATGTCGTCCCCGCCGCTCCGGGCGTCCTGGTGTCCTTCCTGGGCGTCCTGGCGGGTCATTCCGAAGGACACAGCCAGACAGGTGTCCAGCTTCCGAAGTTCGTCTTCGGTCAGGGAATAGACCTTGTCGCGAAGTCGGCACTTGTCGACGGTCCTGATCTGCTCACACTGGACACGGGACAGGGCGTGTCCGGGAAGGTCGATGTCGAATTGCATAGGGTACAGGCGGCGGGTTGTGTTGGTGGTCATGTTGGCGACGATCACCGTCGGGGAACTGGCGTTCCCGGCGTTGTTCTGGACGATTACGACCGGGCGCGTCTTCCGTTCCTCACTTCCGACAGCGTCGGGGCTTCCCAGGCAGAAGAAGACGTCGCCGCGTTTTATAGTGTTCATGTGTTTTTCCCCCTTTCGGTTCTTTCCTCTGGTCGTGTTCGCGACAGGGGAAGGGTTCGCTTTCGTAGCACTTTTCGCAACAGTCAAGACAGGTTTCCAGTCCCCTTCGCTGGTACGGACAAGCGACCGTCTTCTTCACCTGGCGGCCGCACACGGAACAGGTCTTCAAGGTCCGTCACCGCCTTCGACTATGTAAAGACGGACGGTCTGGCGGCCGAAGACCAGGGCTTCGTCGTGGTCCTCGAAGTAGACGTCGACGGCGTTCCCTTTGATCGCCCCGCCGCGATCCTGGACGACACGTTCGCCCAGGCCGTCAATGTAGACGACGGTCCCAGGGGGAAGGACGTCCCAGTCGGCGGCGATCGTCACGCCTTCCTGGGCGACGGCTCCGCTGGCGGTATAGACGATCCCGTCGGGCCGGTTTTCCGCCCAGGCCCCACAGCATTTCTCACAAGAACAGTACGCGGTCGCTTCGTACTCCGCCCAGGCGGGTTCTACCGGCTCCGGGCTGACCTGGGGCGGCTCCACGACCTCGGCCGTCGGGTCCGGGGCGGGCGCGCCGGCTTCCGCCGGCGGCCGCGTTCCTTCCGATCCCTTCGCGCTCCACGCGCACACAGCGAAGCCCGCCAGGATCAGAAGGGCGGCGAAGGTGATCTTCTTCATGTCGTCACCGCCCTTCAAAACCGCTTCCCGTGTTTGAACGGGCGGGTTTCGTTGTAGGCCATTTTCAGGTCGATCGCGGCTTCCAGGTCGATTCCCAGGTGTCCGCACAGGTCCGCGATCCGGATCACGGCGTCGGCCAGTTCCACGGCCACGCCTTCGGGCTTTTCCCCGCGCCGTTCCGTTGCGTCCGTCACCGTGAAGCCGTTGACTTCCTTGAAGTACAGTTCAGGCTTCCCGGCCCTTGCTTCCTCAAGGGATTCGGACAGTTCGGAATGAATCAGGGCGATCGCCGTCCCGAACTCCGGCGCGGGGTTCCAGAAGCCGTGTTTCACGGCGTTGTCGTGGGCGCGGGCCACAAGTTCAGATATGGTCATTGTCTTTTACCTCTCTTTTGTTTCACAAGGCGGGCCTGTTGCCAGAAGCCCCGTTCGTGGGTGACTTTGGCTTTCGCGTCCGCCACGGTCTTTTCATAGTCCCGATACCTGGCGCGCTTCGCTTCGACGCCGGCCAGAATATCTTCGATCACCTGGTCGACCATGTCCGGCGGGTAGTAGTTCCGGGGGAAGCGTCCGGACAGGTCGTTCTTCGGCTCCGTTAGGTTCAGAATGATGTTGAACCGATAGGCCAGGTGTTCCTTCCCGGCGTGGTCAGCGATCCGAAGACTGTTCGCCACGCCGTAGTCGAACTTCAAGTAAACGCTGTTGGTGGAATAGGCGTCGTATCGGTGGATCAGGACCTTTCCGGCCAGGCGGTCGCACACATACGCGGCCAGGTCGCGGATCGTCTTTGTGTTCTCATTCACCGGCGTCACCGCCTTCCACTTCGTCGCCCCAGGCGTCCCAGCCGGGGGCCGCCTGTCTGGCGAACAGTTCGATCATAGTACCCCCCCCCGCAAGCCGGGCGATCCTGTCGCGGGTTTCCTCCGGCTTCTCGCTGTGCCGGCCGATCGGGGCGTCGATTACGCTATGGACGGAACGGGAAGCGCGCTTCGGGTTCCCCTTCGTCGCCAGAAGGCAGACTTCCGGGTTTGCCCTGGTCCAGTTCCCCAGGCCCCAGAACCAGCCGGGGGACTTCCGGTTCCTCTTTACCCATACGAAGGCGGCGGTTTTATACTTGAAGCCCCACCGCCTGATCGTTTCCAGGGCGATTTCCAGGTTCGGGAAGGTCGCCCACATGAACAGAAGACAGTCGTCGTCGGCTATGTCCTGGACCGGAAGGTCATATATGTCTTCGGGCTTCATAGTGTGGTAGTGTCTGGTCACGTTCCGTTTCGCGCCGCCGGCGGCGTAGGACCAGGGCGGGTCCGCGTAGATCACGGAATACTTCTTCTTCGGGAATGGAATCACGCCTGATCACCTTCCTTCGGAATCGGTTCGTAGCAGTCACAGCGGACGACCCGGTCGTCCCCGTCCGCGTGGATCGGGCCGGGAAGGCCGGCGTCGGCACGTTCGACTGCCTTCACGCAATAGTCGCCTTCGCGGCCCTTCGCTTCGTCTTTGATGAACTGGACGTGTTGACAGTCCCGACAGGAAAAGGCGTATTTCCATTTTGGAAGTTTGGGCTTTCTTCTTCTCATGCTTCCGCCGCCTTTCCTCTGGCGGCCATGATTTCAGCCGACCGGATCATGGTATATTCGGAAAAGGCCATTTCCCGGACCGTGTCAGCGGTCAGAAGGACCAGGTATTCGTCGCCGTAGCCGTCTTCGCCGTATTGGCGGCCGGCGCGTTCGTTGCACAGGTCCAGCTTCCGCCGGGCGTACTGTTCGGCCTTGCCGAAGAAGTCGGGGGCCAGGGCGGCCCCCAGGTGTTCTTCGACTCTGGCCTTCAATTCGCGGCCGTCGATCATTCGTCTTCGGATTCCTCGCCGGCGGCGATCCGGCGAAGGACTTCTTCGACAAGCTGTTTCGACGTGTATTCACGCAACAGGGCGGCGTCAGACAGTTCGACTTCGTCCGGTTCCAGGAACAGGCAGATTTCAGAATCCACGAAGAAAGCCGGGCGAACGCCGTAGCTGCCATCCCAGGCGTTGCTGTCGTACAGGGTGCCGACGGAACGGACGCCGCGGACGCCGCCCGCGTAGCCGGCGTCCGGGGTGATCGTCCATTCCCAGTCTTCGATCGTGAGAAGGCCCGCGTCGTAATACTTCCGGATCATGGGTTCGGTCAGCATAGCGACCTTGCAGACGGCGACGCCATAACGGTTTGTTCCGTCGTGGTCCGCCAGGCTCCATTCGGCTTCCAGGACCTTGTCGGCCGGGATCACGCCGGCGTCGTTCAGGGCGTCCAGGAAGTCGGTGTTCAGGTCGTAGCGAAGGGAAGAAAACGCGAAGTTGTTCGGGTTCGGCTCCGGGTCCGTGCGGTTGTAGGTGAACGGCCTGACGGCGAAGGGGCGGTTCCCGATCGGCTCCTTCGCGGCCAGAAGGGTTCGGCCGTCGGCGAAGTGTTCCAGGACGGTCACAACGGCGGGGCCGGCGTTGAAGAAGGCCCCAGGGGCCAGGTTCTTAATTTTTTCTTTTACCATTTCGCTTTACTCCTTCCATTTCTTCGATCGTGACTTCGACGCGGGGGTTCTTCGGGTCCAGGGCGAAGTTGTCCGTGAATCCTTCAATTTCGGACCAGCCGTCATTCCGAAGGACGCCAGTTTCGACCAGGGCGTCCTGAATGAACTTCTTCGCGAAGGCGATATTGTCCTTATCTCGCCGGCGGGACGGTTCGATCCACAGGTAGCGGATCACCACAGGCCGGGTGAAGCGGACGCCGCGAAGCTGTGTCCGGATCATGTAACCGATCACGTTCTGGGCCTGGCGCTTCATGGAAGCGGCCTTGTATTTGCCCTTGTGGGACCGCTCCGCGTCGATGTATTCGTTCAGCCCCGGCAACAGGCCGGGGATCGTCAGTTTGTACTTCATGGGTCTTCGTCCTTTCAGAATCCCAGGATTCGCCGCGCGGCGTCACGCCGTTCACTGGCGTTGCTGGCGCGGCGGGACGCTCCGACCAGTTTCAGCCGGATCGGACACATTTCCAGGACGCGGTCATAAATCCGTTTGTAGGCCAGGGACGGCGGGTTTTCCAGGTCCTTCAAGGACAGGTTCGTCGTGATGATCACCGGCTTCCCGGACCTTGCCCTGGTGTCGACCACGTTGTAGACCTGTTCGACGGAATAGGACGTGTCGCGTTCGACGCCCAGGTCGTCGATCACAAGAAGGGAATAGTGTTGAAGCCGGTCGATCCGCTTCTGGCGTTCGTCGTCGAAGGACCCTTGAAGGCTGTTCAGGATTCGCGGGAAGTTGGTCACGCTGACACTGACCAGCCGTTCCAGAAGGGCGTTCGCGATCGCACAGGCCAGGAATGACTTCCCGGTCCCGACGTCGCCATAGAACAGAATCCCGATATTCCGGGCCTTCATTTCCGCCCAGTTGTCAACGTAGCGGCGACAGACGTCGCTGACCTTCGGGTTCCGCTTGTCGTCCTGGTCGAAGGTGTACTGTAAATAGGCCGGGTCGGTGATCCCGTCGCGCCGAAGCCGTTCCATGCGGCTTTCAAAGTCCCGGCGTTCCTGTTCCCGCTTTTCCTGGGCGGCCCTCTCGCGTCCGCATTTGCACAGACAGCCGACGCGGATCGTCTTCGTTCCGCCGGCGGCCAGGGCCGGAATGTTCACGTCCATTTGCTTTCGGTCGTGACACTTGCCACAGCACAGAAAACCTTCGTCGTCGACGTAGTCTTCCGGCTCCCGGTTTTGAAGGCTTTTCTGGACGACGCCGGCCAGAATATCCCCGATCGCGTCCATGTGATCACCGCCCTTCCAGGAAGTCTTCGTCGCCGGCGTAGTTCTTCGGCGCGGCTCCCTTCGGCGAAGCCGGTGGCGGATCGGGTCGGTCGTCTTCTTCCCACCGGCGGCCGCGAATGAACGTGGCCGGGTAGCAGATAAACGACCCGCCGTCCTTCGTCCACTGGTCACAGGTCTTCCACCGCTCAACTCCGGCGACGATCTGGTCCACAAGGGCGTCGTCCGGGTTAAGCTGTCCCCAGGCTTTCAGGGCGTCCTGCTTGCCGACTCTGCGGGGATATGCGGCCCAGAAGCGACCAAAACCGCGCGGGGTCGCCGCCGCCCCGGTTGGGCGCGTTCCCGTTCCTCGTTCCTCGTTCTCGTTCCCGTTTTCGTTCTCGTTTACGGGGGATTTTGATTTCACTTGCTTTCCGTTGCTGTGATTGCAAGTGTTATCAAATGCAACAGGAAGTGGGAACTTGCTTTTCTTTGCTCTCTGCTGTTGGTGACGGTCCCAGGACAGAAGTTTCAGGTACTTCTTCCCGTCCTCGTCGGACGTGTAGGTCCCCACCATGCCGGCGGCGACCAGTTCGTCCAGCCATGCGCGGATTCTCTGTTCCTTCGGCGGGTCCAGCGGGAAGCACATAGACGCCAGGATTCGCGGATTTCCATAGTACAGGCCGAAGTCGTCCGCCTTGACCACCAGTCGCCAGAAAAGGCGTTCGGCTTCCGCGCTGACTTCCGACAGCGATTCGCTGGTGGTGATTGATTCTTTGATTATGCGGCTCGGCACACTTGCCACCCCCTTTTACAATGCTTTTTGACAGGTCCGACAGGCTTCCCGGCCATACTTGCGAAGGGAATAGTCCTGTTCGGCCTTCGTGATGGGTTTTCCACAGATCGGGCAGACGGCCCCGTTCTCTGCTTGGGGCGCTGGCGTTGCCGCTGGCGCGCCCTGGCGGCCCCTGGGGGCCTGTCTGGCCTGTCCCTGGGTGTTTCCCTGGTCCGGCGCTCTCTGGCCGCCCTGGGACGTCTGGGGCGGTCCCTCGACCCGTTTATTCATGTCGAAGCGGACGTTCCCGTTCCGGTCGACGATCACAAGGTCGACGATCTCCCGGCGGTCGTTGTAGGCGACGCGCGTGACCTTGAAGCGGGTGTTCGAATAGCATTTCAGGACTTCCTTCCGGCCGTTCTGCTGGCCTTCGGAATAGAACTCATTGTCCGCCAGTTCGACGTAAATGAAGGGGCCGGTATAAAGTTCGCGGCCGATCCCCACGTTAAAGCCGGCGCGTTTGAAGGCGTCCGACGCCTGGCCTTTCTCTTTCTCGGTGTTGCTCTCGACGCCGACGTCCTGTTTTCGGACCCAGGCGCGCTTCTCCGGGTCCCAGATGTCGATATTGCAGAACAGGTTCCCGTTGATCACTTCGTGGGTTCTCTGCCAGTTCCCAGGGCCGAAGACCTGGTCCAGAATCCGCATATCGACCCGCGCGTCCTTGTAAAGCAACAGGACCGCGCCGACCTTGCCGGTCTTCGCTCTGCTGACGCTCTGGACCCGACATTCGATGTCCTTTTCCGTCAGAAGGGGGATTTCCTTCTGGACAGTCGCCGGGGCCACGGGTGCCGCCGGCGGGTCCTGGGCGGTTTCGGGGGCCGGGGTGGTAGGCTCCGCCACCTGTCCAGCCGTCTTCTTCTCTGCCATGTGATCCGCCCCCCCTTTACTTGATCTGAATGTTCCGGTTCTCGACCAGGGAAGCCCCGGTCACGTCCTGGCCGGCCTGGATCGCCTTCTTGATCGCGGTCTTGTCCGGCTTCGTGGTCACGGTGGTCGTGACGTAGTCAGCCGGAAGGGCCTTTTCGTCGTCGATCTGGACCTGGACAGACTTCCGGAAGCTGATCCGCGCCTTCGCGGTTTCGACCTTGTCCTTGCCGACGGACTCCATGCACGAAGTGAGGTACTTCTTCACGCTGTCGACCCGGCGTTCCGCCGTCTTCCGGCGGGCGGCCAGGGCGTCTTCCTCGGTTTTCAGGTCGGCGACGAAGGCGGTCAGGTTCTTAATGTAACAGGCCACGCTTTCGGCCTTGTCCTCGAATTTGGCGTTCAGGGCTTCGACAGCGTCGAAGTTCGTGATCTCTCCGGTTTCTTCGTTCACTTCCAGGCCGTCCAGGGCTTTCAGGAAGTCGGTGCTGATTTCGTACAGACTGGCGTTCACTTCGCTTCGCCCCCTTTCAGAAGGTCCAGGACGTCAGCGACGGCCCGGTCCACGTCACGCCAGCCGACTTCGACGCCGGCCTGGCGGGCTTCCGACAGGGTGGTCAAGGTCGACACGGCGGCCGCGATCGCGGCTTCCGCCTTTTCAGCGCGGGTTCTCTGCTCTCTCGCGGACTCCCAGCCGGCCACGCTCTGGCGGCGCTCGAAGTCCAGGTCCCGGCGAAGTTCCGCGTTGTCGACCAGAACGTCCAGGGTAAACGCCTTCACGGCGTCAGTGTCATAAAAATTCAGTTTCGGCATATTGAAAACCGTTCCTTTCTCTGCTATAATGCAGTTAAGCCTTTTTGGAAGGGGCCGTTTCGGTTGTTGTGGTGACGACGAAACGGTCCTTTTCCACTTCTTCAACGATGATTTTTCGCGCGCCCAGAAGGACCAGGGCCTTCACGACCTGTCCGACCTGGACGGGCGTCAGGGTTTTCGCGCTGTACTTCACGGGGTTCACTCCTTTCCTGCGGATAGTCGAACGCGCCGGCCAGATGGGAGAACAGGACCCACAGGCCCATGAACGCGAATGTCTGGATCATGCCGGGGAGAAGGGGAATAGTGTCGTTTTCAATCCCGCCCACGGTTCCCAGCATAAGGAAGAACATGACGAAGGCGATCACGCCGGACACGCTTTTTCGATTAGGCATTTAAGCCACCCCCCCCCCGCAAATCTGACAGCCAGATTCGATCAGGGCGTCCAGGGACACGGTCAGGCCCCGCGCTCCATACGGCGCGCCTTTGATTCCGTACACCTTCGCGGCGTCCTTGCAGTTCAGGATTTCATATTGCAGTTGTGCGAAGATGTGCTGTTCCAGGTCCTTCCCCTTGTCGGGGTCGAAGTTCTCGACCGCGCGGATCATGCGGATCGCTAACTGCTGGAAGACGTCTTCATCGTCCAGGCCGGCGGCAACGATCAAGCGCCGGTTCTTGTTGATGGTCCACCAGATACAGCCCAGATGTGTTTCGACCAGGGCGTTTCGCTCCTGGGTGGTGATCGACCACTTCAAGGCTGTCACCGTCCTTCCATTTCCCGGTCGGACGTTGCGGTGTCGCAGTCTGCCGGCGGGGCCTTCGGCTTGCGCTTCGTCGGGACGGTGATCCCCAGCTTCGCGGCGCACGTCTTGCCGTAGCCGATTTCGCGGAAAATAGGGTTTTTCAGGCGTCGACCACAGCGACCACAGGTTTCATTCATGTCTGTTCCACTCCTTTCTTTCTTCCGCGTCTTCGAAGGGCTTCCTGGACCCGCTTCTGGGCCAGGTCCGGGTCGTAGGCCGGCCGGAAGTTCCTGTCCAGGGTGACGCCGTCCTGGCCGCGCTTCAATTCGGCGTAGATGGTACTCGCCGACACCCCGATTTTCCGGGCAATTTCGGCGGCGATTGCCCCGTCCGCGTACATGGACGCGATCTTCTTCCGGTCTTCGAACTCGACGGTCTTGAACTGCTTCGGCACGCTTTCACCTTCTTTCTGTCCCCTGGCGGCGTCACCAGAGGGTTTTGTCGGGGTCCCCGTTGGTCTGCTCGATGTCCGCGTTACAAATCACCGTGACATAGTCGCCGACGCGTGTCGCGCAAACGACTTCGACTTCCCACAGAAGATTCAAGGACGATTCTTCCGCAAGTTTCCAGATCAGGTCGATCGCGAAGTCAGCGGTCGCGACCTGTCCGTCGGTGAACACCAGGTAGAACTTTTTGATTTCCTTCCCGTAGGACTTTGCAACGATGTTTTCAAGCACCTTCCGAATGGTCATTTTCTTCATGATCAGGACCCCCACACAAAAAATTAGATTGTGCGTAGGTCATTGACCTTTGCACAATCTAATAATAAATCTCGCGAAAAGAGGGAGAATTTGTTTTTCCTCTTTCTTTTTCCGGTGAAATACGCTATAATCTATATTTGACTGAAATTTGACCGGAAGGGGTATGTAGATATGTCCGCAGAGCTGTTACAGCTGCTCAACGGCGTTCAGACCATGTCCATCGTGGGAATGTGCAAGAATGCCGGAAAAACCACCATGCTCAACTGGATGCTGCACCACGACCGCCTGCAGGGGACGCTGGGCCTGACCTCCATCGGCCGGGACGGCGAGTCCACCGACGTGGTCACCGGCACGGAGAAGCCCGGCATCTTCGTGCGGGAGGGGACTCTCATCGCCACCGCCAAGGATATGCTGCGGCTGGGGGACACCACGCTGGAGATCATGGAGACCACCGGCATCCCCACGCCGCTGGGGGAGGTGGTGATCTTCCGGGCCCGCAGCGACGGCAATGTCCAGCTGGCAGGGCCGTCCATCACCACGCAGCTCAAGGAGGTCTCCCGGCTGTTCTTCGAGATGGGGGCCGACAAGTCCATCATCGACGGCGCTCTGGGCCGCAAGTCTCTGGGTGCACGGGCCGTGGCGGAGGGGGTCATCCTCTGCACCGGGGCCTCATACCACATGAGCATCGACAAGGTCGTGGCCGACACCGCCCACGTGTACCGGCTGATGAATCTGCCCAAGGCGGAAGTCATGCCCCCGGAGATGGAGGAGAGTCTGGAGAAGTGCCTGAAGGATCACGGCGAGGCTCTGATCTCCGGGGCGCTGACGGATACCATGGTGATGCCCCTGCTGCGCTCCGGCGTGCTGCGGAATACCCGGCTGGTGGTGAAGGACCCCAGCAAGGTGCTGCTGAGCAGCGATGCGCTGGATAAGCTCCAGACCCGTCAGGTGCGGCTGGAGACGGAGGAGGCCGCCCGGACCCTGTGCGTCACCATCAACCCGGTGTCCGCCTACGGCTGGAAGTTCGACAAGGATGAATTTATGACCCGGATGCGGGAGGCGGTGGACGTCCCCGTCATCAATGTGAAGGAGGAGCTGACATGATCAATATTCGCTTTGAAGAGAGGGAAAAAATCGGCTTGCAGTATGCGCTGGAGACTCTCCACGGGTGCAGCCCCTTCGGTCAGGAGAAGATCCGCAAGCTGCGCTACTACTCCCCCGACGAGCGGGAGGAGCTGGAGACGGAGCTGTATAACGTGGAGCAGGCCGCCAAGGCGGCGGATGCTCTGAAGCCCCTGTACGACAGGATCGGGCTGATGCTGTGCCAGATGAAGGACATCCGTGGCTCTCTGCGCCGGTGCCAGGCGCTGGAGATCCCGGATCATGTGGAGCTGTTTGAAATCAAGGTATATCTCCAGCGGCTGGAGAGCCTGATCCCCCTGTTCCAGCAGGTGTGCGAGACCACCCACTTTAAGGCGCTGGCCTTCCATGATCCGGCGCAGGCGCTGGAGATCCTGGATCCGGACAAGACCCGCAGCCGTGGCTTCTACATCCCTGACAATGCAACACCCAAGCTGAGGGAGATCCGTGCGGCCAAGAAGCAGATCGAGGAGCAGCTGCACCATGCACAGACCGATGCCGAGAAGGAGGAGCTGCGCTCCCGCCGGACCCGTGTCTGTGCCGAGGAGGACAGCGAGGAGACCAAGGTGCGCCGCAGCATGGGGCAGGCGCTGGCTCCGCTGGCAGGCGACCTGCTGGAGGACGCCGATACGGCGGGCCGGCTGGACTTCATCATCCAGAAGGCGCTGTTTGCCGTGCGCTACGGCGGCGTGCGGCCGGAGATCACGGAGACGGAGCTGGAGCTGACGGACATGATCAATCCCGAGCTGTGCGACCTGCTGGAGCAGAAGGGACGGTCCTTCGTGCCGGTGTCCATCCGGCTGGAGCAGGGGGCCACCGTCATCACCGGCGCCAACATGGGCGGTAAGTCCGTGGTGATGAAAACCGTGGCTCTGAACGTGCTGCTTTTGCAGGCGGGCTTTCTGGTCTGCGCCAGGGAGGCCCGGATGCCGCTGTTTTACAGCGTGAAGATGCTCTTTGACGACTTGCAGTCCATCCAGTCGGGCCTGTCCGGCTTCGGCTCGGAGATCGTGCAGTTCCAGAAGGCGCTGGAGGAGGTGGAGCAGGGCTACTCCCTGTTCCTGCTGGATGAGTTCGCGCGGGGCACCAACCCCGATGAGGGCGCCGTCATCGTGCAGGCAGTGACCAAATACCTCAACGAGGTGAATGCCATCTCCCTGCTGACCACCCACTACGACAAGGTGGCAGAGAACGCCCGGCTGCACTATCAGATCATCGGACTGCGGGACGTGGATCCGGAGCAGATCCGGCAGGAGCTGGCGGCTACCGGCGACGACGGCATTCAGGTCATCGCACGGCACATGAACTACGGCCTGTACCGGGTGGAGGGGAAGTCCGACTGCCCCAGAGACGCCCTGAACATCTGCCGGATGCTGTCGCTGAAGCCGGAGATCCTGGAGAAGATCGAGCAGGCGTATTAAGATGCCGGAGGCTCTCTGCGGTGGTTGGCCGCTGCTGCGTGCGGCGTCTGTGGGGCGGTATGCGCCGCCGGAGGGCGGCAGAATTGGAAGAATGACCGGCGAAGGCGGGGGAGCGGATACGCCCCCCCGCTTTCGCTGTATTCGTGGGATATCGCTTTGTGCATAACCCATAGAAAACGATGCAGAAATTTTATCTCATGCACAAAAAATCTCTGTCTTTTTTGTCACAATGCCACCTTGACAAAGCCCCGGCGGAGACGATATAATGAGGACCGTAGAAGTTCATACCGCAATCAATAGAGGTGCGGGGGACAGGGTACTGCTTCGTGAGGACAGACACTCGCAGAGCGGGGCAGGAAGGGGTCCTTCGCCGAAAGGGCATGACGGGTCTGATGTCATGGCCTTGGGGTCGGGGTGTAAGCGCCGGCACTGTCATGTCGAAAGACGTGGAGCGCTATTGGTCAGCCTTGACCGATAGCGCTCTTTTTATGCCCGAAAGAGCGGTATGGCCACAGCGGCGGAACTTCATGAAAACGACCCAAATTTATGAAGGAGGAAAAACTTATGGAAAAGATCACTTCTACCCTGCGGCTGCGTATGAGCGCAAAGGATGCTCACTACGGCGGAAATCTGGTGGACGGCGCACACATGGTGCATCTGTTCGGTGACGTGGCCACCGAGCTGCTCATCAAGTGCGACGGCGATGAGGGCCTGTTCTGCGCTTACGACATGGTGGAGTTCAAGGCTCCCGTGTACGCCGGAGACTACATTGAGGCCTATGGCGAGATCGAGAAGATCGGCAACACCTCCCGCACCATGCGCTTCGAGGCCCGCAAGGTCGTCGTTGCCCGCACCGATATCAGCGCTTCCGCCGCTGACGAGCTGGACGAGCCCATCGTTGTCTGCGTGGCTCACGGCACCTGCGTGACCCCCAAGGACTGCCAGCGCAAGAAGATCGAGAAGTAAGGGAGCGGCAAGATGGAGAAGCTGATTATTACTGCTGCGATCTGCGGCGCTGAGGTCACCAAGGAGCAGAACCCCGCTGTGCCCTACACTGTGGAGGAGATGGTCCGTGAGGCCAAGTCCGCCTACGAGGCCGGTGCAGCCATCCTGCACATCCATGTCCGTGAGGACGACGGCACGCCCACTCAGGGCCGTGAGCGCTTCCGTGTGGTGATGGATGCCATCCGCAAGGAACTGCCCGATGTCATCATGATCCCCTCCACCGGCGGCGCTGCCGGTATGACCCCGGAGGAGCGTCTGCAGCCCACCGAGCTGTTCCCCGAGATGGCCACTCTGGACTGCGGCACCTGCAACTTCGGCGACGAGATTTTCGACAACACCATGCCCACCATGCGTGCCTTCGGCAAGCGTATGCTGGAGAACAACATCAAGCCTGAGTACGAGTGCTTCGAGCTGGGCCACATTGACACCATCCTTGGCATGGCCAAGAAGGGTGAGGTGCCTGCCCATCCCATGCAGTTCAACTTCGTGCTGGGCGTCCACGGCTGCACTCCCGCAACCGTGGAGAATCTGGCTTTCTTCGCCAGCAAGATCCCCGCTGGCTCCACCTGGACCGTGTCCGGCGTGGGTCGTTCCGCCTGGACCATGGCTGCTGCGGCCATCGCCATGGGCGGCAACGTCCGTGTGGGCTTCGAGGATAACATCTATCTGGGCAAGGGCCAGAAGGCTGCTTCCAATGGCGAACTGGTGGCTAAGGTCGTCCGCATTGCCAAGGAGCTGGGCCGTGAGATCGCCACTCCCGCTGAGGCTCGTGAGATCCTGAGCCTCAAGCCCCTGAAGTAAAAACAACTCTTTCATTTATACATTTATTTAGGAGGAAAAATATTATGGCAGAGCTGAAAGGCAACAAGTACGGTACTCATCGTGTTATCGAGCCCAAGGGCGTTCTGACCCAGGCTGCTTGGAAGGTCGATAACGATATGTCCAAGGTCTACTCCAACGAGATCGTCTGCGACGTGACCTCCCTGAACATCGACTCCGCTTCCTTCACTCAGATCGCTGAGGCTTGCGGCGGCGACGAGAAGAAGATCGGCGAGATGATCCTGGGCATCGTTGCTGAGCGTGGTAAGCAGCAGAATCCCGTGACCGGTTCCGGCGGTATGTTCAAGGGCGTTGTCTCCCACATCGGTGAGGATCTGAAGAAGAAGCCCGGCTTCGACCTGAAGGAGGGCGACAAGATCGTCTCCCTGGTGTCCCTGTCCATGACCCCGCTGCGCATCGACAAGATCCTGGCCATCCACAAGGATATCGACCGTGTGGACATCGAGGGCAAGGCTATCCTGTTCGAGTCCGCTCTGTATGCCAAGATGCCCGAGGATATGTCCGAGCCTCTGGCTCTGGCTGCTCTGGACGTGGCCGGCGCTCCCGCTCAGGCTCGCAAGCTGCCCCACGAGGGTGACAGCGTCCTGATCCTGGGCGCCAACGGCAAGT
>ENA-OUQS01000357-OUQS01000357.1-human-metagenome-genome-assembly--contig:-NODE-357-length-57317-cov-5.275663_pt1 | contig 57317 bp, 87 predicted proteins | sample MGYA00248463_ERZ548848 | MGnify/ENA primary metagenome ERZ548848 (study PRJEB26491, sample SAMN04978192) | human metagenome | host: Homo sapiens | study: EMG produced TPA metagenomics assembly of the human... | reverse complement strand
TTACATCTTCTTTATGCTTTACTTATTTGTTTTCTTATCGGTCTTCCTTTTACTTTAATTTTCTATTTTTTTCCAAAACGATCCCTTATGATTCTTTACAATACAACAAGTGGCTATCAACAATTAAAATACATGTCTTTTCCTTTTTTACTCTTTTATTTACAAACGCCCCTTTCAACTATCCTACAAGCTAAAAATAAAAATAAAGTGATGTTTATCATCTCTATGATTGAATGTACTTTAGAAATTATCTTAACTTATACTTTATCTCATTATCTTTATGTTAACGCTATTTTGATTAGTTTATTTACAGGATTGATTACAACCTTAACTTTAAGTGCAATTTATTGTTTTAAAATAATAAAAGACACTTCTTTATCTTGAAGTGTCTAATTTTTTTAACCAATTTGAAAATACTTCTAAACCTTCTTTAACAATTTGTGGATCATTTGCAAGTCCAAAACGCAAATGATTTTCCACATCAAAACAACATCCCGGTACAAAGAAGACCCCTGTTTCTTCTTGTAACTTTTCACAGAAAGTATTTGAATCTATTTGATAATCGTATTTTAGGAAACAAACTGTTCCATATTTTGGAATAACACAAGAAAGATGAGGATGAGCTTTTAACCATTCTTTCAAGTAACACTTATTTTCTTCTAAAATCTCACGATTTCTTTTTAAAATCTCTTTACTATATTTTAAAGTAAGTGCCCCTAAATAATCATTGATTGGTCCACTACTAATAATTGAATAATCACGTCTTTCATTGATTAAACGAATAAGTTCTTTATCTTTTGTTTTGATCCAACCAATACGAAGTCCAGGAGTTGATAAAACTTTAGAAAGTCCTGAGGTTGCTATTCCTTTTTCATAAAGATCACTAATGGATTCTTCTTGATAAAGTCCTCGATAGATTTCATCCACAAGAACATAGAGATCATGCTTTTTACATATTTGAATCAGTTGTTGCATTTCTTCATGATTTAAAGTTGTTCCAGTAGGATTGTTTGGTAAATTCAAACAAATCATTTTTGTATTTTCTCTAATATTTTTTTCTAATTCTTCAAAATCGATTTTCCATTCATTTTCTTCTTTTAAATGAATAAAATCAACTTCTACCCCTAAAGATTCAGGAAAACTATAAAGTTGTTGATACGTTGGTAAAAATGATAAAATATGATCATTTGTTGAAAGTAATGTCATTAAAACAAGTTCATTGGCATTGACACCACCATGGCAAATAGCAATTTCTTCATCATCACCACTTTGATATAAACTTAAAATACCTTTTTTTAATTCATGAGAACCTTCAATAGCACCATAATCTAAAGAAAGATTCATTAAATCTTCTAATGAATCTTTTTTATCATACGCTAATAATTCCTTTAAAGTTAAAGATTTAGCAACTGTATCTGCCAAGTTATAGCGACAGTTATTTTCATGCAAAGTCATATAAGACTCTACTTCAAAACGTTGTAGTTTCATTAGTGCATAACCTTCTTTAAGAAATCTTGAGCACGTTCAGTTTTAGGATTTTCATAGAAAGCTTTTGCATCATTTTCTTCAACGATTTTACCATTTTCTAAGAAAATAACACGATCTGCAACTGTTTTAGCAAAGCCCATTTCATGAGTAACAACAATCATTGTCATTCCTTCTTTAGCAAGTTGTTGCATAACTTCTAATACTTCAATAACCATTTCTGGATCCAAGGCACTTGTTGGTTCATCAAAAAGCATGATTTCAGGGCTTGTACATAAGCTTCTCGCAATCGCTACCCTTTGTTTTTGTCCACCTGAAAGTTTATTTGGATACTCATCTTTTTTATCTAATAAGCCAACTCTTGTAAGATAGTTACAAGCTATTTCATTGGCTTTTTCTTCCTCCATGTGACGTACTTTTGTAAGTGAAAGTGTTAAGTTTTCTAAGACTGTCATATGTGGAAATAAATTGAAATGTTGGAAAACAAATCCCATTTTATTTCTTAATTCTTGATAATTAGATTTCTTTGGATCTAATACTTCCCCATTAAGGTATACATGTCCTGTTTCTGGTACTTCTAAACCATGAATACATCTTAAAACTGTACTCTTACCTGAACCAGAAGGTCCAATTAAACACACAATTTCTCCTTTTTTTACTTCAAGAGAAACATCATCAACTGCTTTTACTTTTTTAAATTGTTTTGATATATGTTCAACTTTAATCACTTTCAGCTAACCTCTTTTCTACATATCTACCTAAATAAGAAATACTAATTGTCATAATTAAATAATAAACTGCAACAATACAATAAGGTGACATAACATCATAATATTGTGCCCCCACTACTTGAGCTGATTTTAATAATTCAACGGCACCAATACAACTGATCAATGAAGAATCTTTAATCAATGTAATAAATTCACTGATCATTGGTGGAATAATTCTTTTGAAGGCTTGTGGTAAGATAACAAGTCTCATTGTTTGTTTATGAGAAAGTCCTAAAGTTTCACAAGCTTCCCATTGTCCTTTATCAACTCCATTAATTCCACTACGAATTAATTCAGTTGAATAAGCCCCACTGTTAATAGACATAGCAACAGCACCAATTAAAAAGACATTAATTCTTAAAACATTTCCTGTAAACGCTGTATAAATAGATGGAATAACTGAGAATAAAATCAAGATTTGAAGTAACATTGGTGTCCCACGAATGACTTCAACATACACATTTCCAATAATTCTAAAAATTTTATATTTAGATCTTTTTGCTGAAGATCCTAAAATCCCAAAAACAATACCAAATAAAAGGGATACAGCAGCGAGTAAAAGTGATACTACTGCACCCTTAGCAAAGTAAAGTAAGTTTTCAGGAGTAAACACTTTTGAAAAAGCTACAAACATTTCTATACCCCTTTTCTATAATTTTTTATTTTTCTAATGGTGATAAATCATATTTTTTACATAATTTATCGTAATCTTTTGAAGCTACGAATTTTTTAATACATTTATTCATTAATTTGATCATTTTTGTATTACCTTTTTTAGCGATAACATAGTTCTTTTCATCCATTAATGAACCATTTAATTGTGTAAAGTTTCCACTAGATACATATTGTTGAGCAACACCTAAATCAACGATTGCTGCATCATATTGATTACTTGCTAAACCATTGAAAATATCTTGTACGTTTTTCATTGAAACAACATCAGCATTTTCAACTTCTTTAGCAGCTTGTTCACCAGTAGCTCCAGTTTGAGCAGCTAATTTTTTACCAACTAATTGATCATTTGAAGTAATTGAAGAACCATTTGGTACAACAGCAACTTGTTGAGTCCCTAAATATGGATCAGACCATTCAACAACTCTATCTTCACTATAAGTAAAACCAGAAATACCCAAATCAATTTGATCCCCTTGAATTTGAGTAACAATGTTATCAAAATCCATTTGTTTGAATTCTAAAGAATAAGTTTTACCTTCCATATCAGATAAATAACCTTCAAATAATTTGGCCATATCCACGTCAAAACCAACGATTTCACCTTTTTTGTTTAATGATTCATAAGGTGCATAATCAGGTGATGTCCCAATTGTAATTGTCACATCGGCATCATTTTTACTGCTTGATGAACATCCAGCAATAGCACAAGTCATCACAAGTGCTAACATTAATTTTAATACTTTTTTCATATTCTTTTCCCCTTTTCTACCCAATAAAAAACGTCTCCTAGCGATTGCTAAGAGACGAAAGATTCCGCGGTACCACTCTTGTTGATATGATAAACATATCCACCTCACCGTTAAAGCTGGTTAGCTTGTTATCCTATGTATTCAGATAACCCTCTCCAAAGTGCGCTTCATTTTATTTTCAATACCTAATTTCCACCAACATAGGCTCTCTAACATATCCAATAAAACTACTCTCTTTTTCATTGAGTTTATTTATATACCTGTATTATAGATAATATTTAAGCTTTGTCAACATTCCTCGATTATTTTTTTGATAAAACTTTATCATTGAAAGAACGTACTGCCTTCATCGCTTTTTCTAAAGGAGCATTCATTTCTTGTAATTGTTCTAAAACATCATCGAGTTGTTGATTTGCTTCTTGAATACTGTCTCTTGTATCTTGAATTGTTTGTTTGGTTTTCTTTTTGGCATCACCACTATGAAGTAAAAAGAAAATACCTAAAGACATACATACAAAAATACCAATAATGATTAAAAAATCTTTAATTAGTTCCATAATCTCACCCATCTTTAGTATAGCCTATTTTGTTTAATCAATCCAGCCAAAATGACGACAAGCATATTCAATACCGTCATCATCATTTCTTTTGGTTATAAAATTTGCGACTACTTTGACTTCATCGATTGCATTACCCATAGCAATACCTAAAGGAGCTTGGTCAATCATAGAAATATCATTTAAGCCATCCCCAAAGACCACAATATCCTTTTCATTTCCCTTTAATAAATGAACCATTTCTAAAATACCTTTATATTTATCTGCTGGTTCGATGATGATTTGTCCTTTAAAATAACGCATATATTCCAAAGTTCCTAAATCCAATAATTTTTCTTCTTGTTCACCACATTCAATAAATACTTTATAAATTTCCTTTACTTGATGAAAGTCTATACTTTCATCAACAACTAATTTTACCGGAAGTTTTTGATCTTTTTGATCACTTTGATTCGTATACAAAACAGCTTCATTTCCTAAAGCAACTGCAAATGGTAAATGATGTTCAATACATTGATCAATGACACGATTGGCTTGAACAAAATCTATCGGTTTAATATATTGAAGTTCATTATGTAAAGTAATACCATTTCCCCCATCTGTTACTAAACAATCAATATGGGCTTCTTTAGCAGCATCCATCGCCATATATTGTGCTCTTCCTGTCGCAATGGCAACAAAATGCCCATTTTCTTTTAACTTATCTAACGTACGATATGTGCTTTCTAAAATCTTTCCTCCCGGATTATCATCTAAAAGTGTTCCATCAATATCAAAAAAAATATATTTTCTTTCCATGTTACTTTTCTCCTTTAAATTGCATATTATACAATCTTGCATAATTTCCATTTAATTTCATCAACTCTTCATGGTTTCCTTGTTCTTCGATGCCATTTTCTGTTAAAACACAAATATGTTTAGCATTTTTAATCGTTGATAAACGATGCGCAATAACAAAAGTTGTACGATCTTGAGATAATTTTTCTAAAGATTCTTGTACAATACTTTCACTTTCATTATCTAATGCACTTGTTGCTTCATCAAAAATAAGAATTGGTGGATTCTTTAAGAAAACACGTGCAATCGAGATACGTTGTTTTTGTCCACCTGAAAGTTTGACCCCACGTTGTCCACAATTCGTATCGTAACCTTCTTCTAATTCCATAATAAAATCATGAGCATTAGCTTTTTTAGCGGCTTCAATGACTTCTTCATCACTCGCTTCTAAATTTCCATAACGAATATTATCCATAATCGTTCCAGTAAATAAATAAACATCTTGTTGAACAATGCCAATATTTTCTCTTAAAGATTGTTGTTTTATCTCTTTGACATTAATTCCATCAATCAAGACATTTCCTTTCGTTGCTTCGTAAAAACGAGGAATCAAAGAACAAATCGTTGTTTTACCAACTCCTGATGAACCAACAAAAGCAATATACTCTCCTGGTTTTACATCCAAGTTAATATTATTTAACACATAAGGTGTTTGTTCATTATAGCGAAATGAAACATGATCAAACATGACATTCCCTTCAACATGTTGTAATACAACTGCATTTTTTGTATCTTGAATATCTGGTTCAATTTCTAATATTTCCATAAAACGTTCAAAACCAGTAACACCTTCTTGAAATTGTTCAGTAAAGTTTAAAAGTTTTTTTACAGGATCTATTAAGTTCGTGACATAGAGTAAAAAGGCAATTAAATCTGCAACATTAATACTTCCATAAGAAATAAATAAGGTTCCAAAAAAGATCACCGATACTGTAATTAAACTTGTAAAAGAAGTAAGTCCTGCATTGTATCTTCCCATATAATAATAACTATTTTTCTTAGCACTTACATAATGTCCATTTTGTTTATCAAAACGTTCTAACTCTTGATCTTCATTCGCAAAACTTTTAACAACACGAATTCCTGATAAATTGTCTTCAATACGTTCATTGATATCACCAATTCTCTCTTTATTTCTTTTAAAAGCTTTTTTCATCTTTTTATTATAATACCAAGCAAATAAAAACATAAATGGTAAGATTGCAAATAAAATTAAAGTCAGTTTGACATTAATATAGGAAAGTAAAATAAAGGCCCCTATAAACTTAATAATTGAAATGACAATATCTTCTGGTCCATGATGATAAAGTTCAGTTAAAGAAAATAAATCATTCGTTAGACGTGACATCAATTGTCCTGTGTTTTGTTCATCATAAAAGCGAAAAGATAATTTTTGATAATGACTAAATAACTCATTACGTAAATCTCTTTCCATATAGACACCCATGACATGTCCTAGATAACCTATAAAATAATTACAAAAATATTCAACAACAATCAAACAAAGCATAAAAAGTCCTAATAAATAAATCTTAGAATAATCAATCTTTGGTTGATTTAAAATCGTCCCTGTAATATAGCGTGTTAGCATAGGATAAACGAGCGTAATGGCTGCTGAAATCATCGCACAAAACATATCTTTAAAAAACAAAACCTTATAGTTTGTATAATAAGATAAAAATTTCTTCCATCTTCCTTTCATATTAAAACACCTCCTTCATATATTTTTACAAAGAATGATTATTTTTTCTAGTTAAAAATGATTATTTTTAAAATATGAAAAAGGAGGCTTTTTCATGAACCACGTTTCTTGGACTTCTATTCTAATCGGTCTGGCACTTTTTTTATTTGGTATCGACTATCTTTCTCTTTCTTTACAAGAACTTTCACCAACCCGTTTAAAAAATCTTCTTGCTAAATGTACTTCTTCTACTTTTAAGGCTATTCTAATTGGTTGTTTTATAACTTGTATCATTCAATCAAGTTCTGCCACAACTGCTTTAACAGTCAGTTTAATTAATGCAAATCTCATGACCTTTTCGCAAAGTATTGGCATTATTATGGGAGCCAATATTGGCACAACCATAACAGCGATTATTGTAGGTTTTGATCTTTTTCAATATGCTTCTTTCTTTTTGATTATTGGTGCTTTTTGTTTATTATTTTCTAATCATCCCAAAATAAAAGGCCTTGCACAAATTCTTTTTGGGCTTGGTTGTTTATTTTATGGATTAGAACTTATGTCAATGCATCTTGAAGCTATTACTAAACTTCCTGAATTTATGAAATTAGTAACACTTTTTACAAATCATCCAATTCTAGCCATGTTTGGTGGAGCCATCACAACTGCTCTTATTCAATCATCAAGTGCCATGATTGCTATTGTCCAACAAATGTATCATTTAAAAGCCATTTCCCTTTATGTTTCTATTCCTTATATCTTTGGTTGTAATATCGGTACAACCATTACCGCTTTTCTTTCTGCCCTTAAAACCAATTCATCTGCCAAAAAAGCCGCCCTCTTTCATTTTCTCTTCAATGTAATTGGAACTACTTTTTTTATGATTTTCCTGACTCCTTTTTATCATCTTTTTTTAACATTTCGCTTTTATATTCCTATTTCACCTCGTCTGCAGCTCGCTTTTATTCATGGCTTCTTCAATATTGTTACTACACTCCTTATTTTTCCTTTTTATAAGCCTATAATTACATTGATTGAAAGTTGTTTCAAAAAGAATTGTTAAGGTTTTGTAAAGAAACTTAACATAATCTTTACACAAATTTAACATTCCTTTAAAATGAGACGTATAGGAGTGTGATTTTATGACATTAGCAGATATCAACTGGCCTTTAATTCTGGCAGGGCTTGGCTTATTTTTATTTGGTATCGATTATATGGGTGATGGTTTAAAAAGTTATGCCGGAGATAAATTAAAGGACATTATTGATAAATACACCTCAAGTCCTGTAAAAGGAATTTTAATTGGGGCTTTAGTTACGTGTTTAATTCAATCAAGTTCAGGAACAACAGCCCTTACAATTGGATTGATTCGTTCTGGTTTAATGAATTTAAATCAAGCAGTAGGAATTATCATGGGGGCCAATATTGGAACAGTTATTACTTCTGTTTTAGTTGGTTTAAAGATTTCTAAATATGCGGTTTATTTCATTATTATTGGTGCGTTTGTTTCTATGTTTTCTAAAAATAAAAAGTCAAAATACTTATCACAAATTATTTTTGGATTTGGTTGTTTATTCTATGGATTAGATTTAATGGGTAACAATTTATCAATGATTTCTGAAGTTCCAGAATTTACACAAATTACAGAATTCTTAATGAAAAGTCCTTGGCTTGGTTTACTTGGTGGAACAATTCTTACATGTGCGATTCAATCATCAGCTGCAACGATTGCCATTGTTCAACAAATGTATGGTGCCGGCGCTATTGGTTTAAATATTGCTTTACCATTTTTATTTGGATCAAATATTGGAACAACGATTACAGCGGTTCTTGCCTCTATTGGTGGATCTATTCCCGCTAAAAGAGCAGCGTTCTTCCACGTTTTATTTAACGTCATTGGTTCTGTTTTATTTATGATTGTTTTATCACCATTTACAATGTTGATTCAATATATTAATTCAGTAAGTACCATGTCTCCTGAATTACAACTTGCAGTAGCTCATGGTATCTTTAACATAGTAACAACCATCTTGTTCTTTCCATTTATTAATAAGATTGTTGTTATTATTAAAAAAATCATTCCAAATCATTCAAAAGAATTACAAATGGATTTATCAGAATTAGATCCTCATGTGGTTCAATTGTTCCCTTCTCATGCTTTAGCTATCGCTAAAAACAAGATTTTAGAAATGGGTGCTATTACTGTTGAAGCTTGTGAAAATGTTAAAGAATACTTTATTTCTAAAAGTTCTACTGCAAAAGAAACAGTTGAAGAATTAGAAAATGCAATCAACTTATTAGATAAAAAGATTTCAGAATACTTATTACTTATTTCACACGAACAATTAAACGATCATGATTCAAAAGAATATTTTGCTGATATGAAATCAATTAAAGATCTAGAACGTGTCGGTGATTTATGTATTAACTTAACTCAATTCTTTGAAGCTGTTTATGATGAAAAAGATGATTTTTCATCAGAAGCTAAAGATGACATTATCGCCATGATCAATATGGATATTGAAATGTTGAATCATGCAATGGTTGCTTTTGATAAACATGATTTAGATGATATTATTTATGTTGATGATCATGAAAGTAATTTAGATTATTATAATAAAAAAGCAAAACAAAGACATATTCAACGTGTTACTAATAAAACTGAAAAATCAGTTATTGTCAATTCTACATACGTTGATATCTTATCTAACTTAGAGCGTATTGGTGATCATTGCCAAAACATTGCTGAATCTTATATGTTAGAAGAAGAAAACTTCAAACCAGATTATGAAGTTGATTCTGCATTTAATCAATAGTCATGGATTTCTATGACTATTTTTGTTATGATGTAACAGTCAAAGGAGTCACATATGTATAAATTATTAGATTATGATATAACTGAATATAAACAATTAGAAAATACTTTAAATGAGTTATCTAAACAAGGTTACAATCCTACTTCTTTAGGTAAAATCAGCCGTTTTGAAAAAAATGAGAAACACTACTACTTCCATGTAGATTTACTAATCAAAAAACCGGCAACTCCTAAAAGAAAAGCATTACATGATTTTATTAATGAATATGAAAAACAAATGTTTGATTATTATGGTAAAATAGGAAAATTTATTATTTTTACAACAGATAATAAACGTGCTTTACCTAAAGAAAGACAAAAAGCAATTGATGAATACTTAAGTACTCGTAAAATCTCTGCAACCACTTATTTTGTTTTATGTATTTTCTTTTCTTTTTTTGTCGCACAGCTTGTTTTACAAAAAAATCAGATTCAAGAATTTCTTACAAATGGAAGTATTTTAATTCATTACTTACCTCTTCTTCTCTTTGCGACAATTCTTATTCGTTGCCTTTATAAAATTGTTTTAGCCTGTCAAAAAAGCTTTGGAAAGATTATTAAACATATCTTCTACGCTATGACTATAGTTACTTGTGTAGTTGCTATGCTTGGATGTATTTTAGATATTACTGATAGAAAAGATATTCCTTTAAATCAAAATATTTTAACATTGCAAACATTTGATAAAGAAACAAATTTAAAAAAATATCCAAACTACAAATATACTAAAAGTTTTATCGTTGAATCTACTTCTTATTTTGAAGAAAACAACCAAGGTGATCTCATGTATAGTAAAGATTATTGTTTTAAATCAACTGACAAAACAAACACTTTCTTTAAACGTTATTTAAAAACGTATGATGATGTTCCTGTTATTAAAATTGATAAAAACACTTATCTCTTTAAACTTGATACATCGTATGATACTTTACTGTATAAAAAAGAAAATCATTTCTATTTTGTTTCTGCAAACTTCAGTTTAAAAAATGATTATCAAAATATTATTGAGTTTTATAAATAAACAAAAAATCCACTCCAAAGTGGACTTTTTTATTTACCTGTAATAATAAGATAGATAAGAAGTAAAGCAATAATAATCATTGTTGAAATAAGGACACGTCTTTCAAATTCGCTATAATCATCATGATAAAGATAGTGTGCCAAATAGTTAAGAACTAACGCTATAAGCAAAAAGATTCTTCCAACCATAAAATAAGACGTATTCATCACCACCGGTTCAATAAGCAATAAAACATCAACCAAATTGATTTTATATTTATGATGTGGTTTGCAAATTTTATACAGTAATTTCTTCATTAATAAAACGTACTCACTTCTTCTATTGTTTTTCTTTTTGGCATACTTGGTTCAATATCTGGATAACCCACACCTATGACAGAAACAATTGTTTCTTGTACAGGTATTTCTAAAAGATCACGGATCGCTCTTTCATCCCTGATTCCCATAACAAGTGTTCCTAAACCAAGTTCAGTTGCTTTAAGAATTAAGTTTTGATTAGCTAGTCCACAATCATAAACACCCCAACCATTTTGTAATTCGTTGTCAGGACTTCCGTTTCTTTGAAAACCTGCTCGATCTTTAACAAATGTTGTCACAATTAAAACAGGTGCATCAGCTATATTTTTTTGATTAAATTCAGGTAAACATTTTTTCTTAAATTGTTCCAACATTTCTTTTGATTGAATAACATGATATCGTGGTGTTTGACTATTTTTCCAACTTTCTGAATAGATAGCTGCTTGAATCATTTCTTCAATTTTTTCTTTTTCCACAGGTTGTTGTTTATATTTACGAATACTTCTTCTTTGTTATAAAACATTTTGTAACTCCATAATTTTCACTCTCCTACTTTTATTATAAAAGAAAAGACTATCGAATGATAGCCTTACTTATTTAATTCAATCATAAGCTCACAAATCTTATTTGAAAAAGCCACTGGATCTTCAATAGATAATCCTTCAATCAATAATGCTTGATCGAATAACAATGAAGCATAATCATTGATCTTATCTGCATTATTTTGATAAACATTTTGAATTGCCTTGAAAATATCATGATTTGGATTGATTTCAAGAATTCTACCTGCTTTAACATCTTGACCATCAGGCATTGCATTTAATACTTTTTCCATTTCAAAAGATACACCTTGATCAGATACTAAACATACTGGATGAGATTTTAATCTATTTGATACTTTAACATCCACTACTTTATCTTTTAAAGCTTCTTTTAATGATTCTAATAATGATTTATTATCTTCATTGATTTTTTCTAATTCTTTCTTTTCTTCTTCACTATCTAAGTTTAAATCACCTTGAGCAACGTTTTTGAAAGCTTTAGAATCATAATCTCTCATCATTTGAATCATGAATTCATCAACATTATCCATCATGTATAAAACATCAAAGTCACGATCTCTAACAGCTTCTACTTGTGGTAAATGAGAAATCTTTTCTTTTGTTTCACCACTTGCAAAGTAGATTTCTGTTTGTCCTTCTTTCATGTTTTCAACATATTCTTTTAAAGTAATCATTTTTTCTTCTTTACCAGAGTAGAATAAAAGTAAATCTTGTAATTTATCTTTTAACATTCCATAGCTTTGATAAATACCAAATTTTAATTGTAACCCAAAGTTTTTAAAGAATTTTTCATATGTTTCACGATCTTTTTTCAACATATTTGTAAGTTCACTTTGGATTTTCTTTTCAATACGATCAGCGATGACTTTTAATTGACGGTCATGTTGTAACATTTCTCTTGAAATATTTAATGATAAATCTTGTGAATCAACTAACCCTTTAACAAATCTAAAGTGTTCTGGAATTAAATCACTTGCTTTATCCATGATAAAGACACCTCGACTATAAAGTTGTAAACCTTTTTCATAATCATTTGAATAGAAATTCATCGGTGGTTGACTTGGAATAAATAACAATGCATCATAAGAAACATTTCCTTCTACTGATGTATGAATAACTTTCATTGGATCAGAGAAATCATTGAATTTATCTTTATAGAATTCATTATATTCTTCATCTTTAATATCTTTTTTATTTCTTTTCCATAAAGGAACCATTGAATTTAATGTTTTATTTTCAACGACATCTTCATATTCATCACTATCTTCTTTTTTCTTAGATGTTGTCACATCCATTTTAATTGGATAATGTACATAATCAGAATATTTTTTAACAAGAGATTCAATATGGTATTGATCTAAATAATCATCATAATTTTCTTCTTCTGTATTATCTTTTAAATAAAGTTTAATTGTTGTTCCTGTTGGTAAGTTATCTGTTTCAAAGATTTCATAACCATCACTTGCTTCAGATACCCAAGTATATCCTTGATCACTACCATAAGCTCTTGATGAAACTTCAACTTTTTTAGCTACCATAAATGCTGAATAGAAACCAACTCCAAATTGCCCAATGATATCAATATCATCACTTTCAGTTTCATTTTTAAATTTGAAAGAACCGCTATTAGCAATCGTACCTAAATGTTCTTCTAGTTCTTCTTTATTCATTCCAATACCATGATCAGTAACAGTCAATGTTCTATTTTCTTTATCAAAAGCTAAATCAATTGTAAGATCACTTTTATTGATTTCAGAAATATTTTCTGTTAACGCTTTATAATAAAGTTTATCTGTTGCATCACTTGCATTAGAAATCAATTCTCTTAAAAAGATTTCCTTATGTGTATATATAGAATTAATCATTAAGTCTAATAATCTTTTCGATTCTGCTTTAAATTGTTTTTTTTCTGCCATAATATATCCTCCTTTAGCACTCCTATTGTTTAAATGCTAAAGATAGTATATTACTTTGTTTTAGCATAGTCAAGCACAGAGTGCTAATTTTTTAAGAAAATAAAATGATTGACTTACAATCATTTATTTCGACTACATTTTTGAGCATCTATCGCAAGAACAATCATTAAAACATAAAAAGCATCTTCGTCATGTTCTATTGTTAAAGAATATGTATCACTCATATGAAAGATTTCTTTATTAATTAAACCAATAATATTTCCTGAATAATCCACAATCTGATAATCCCATTCCCAAAAATTTCCTTCTATTTGCCAATCTTTATAATCTAAAATAAATTTAGGTTTAAAGAAAGTAAACTCTTTGGTAATTTTACCAATATATTCATCATTTTCATATAAAGCAAAACGTGGTAAAAACGTTAATATTTCTTCTTTGATCGTACCAAGATGTTCACCATACTTATTATAAATAAAAAGTTTATGTCCAAAACTGAGTTGTCCTTTCACTGTATAGACAGTTTCCCCCTTTTCATCATATATATCATAACTGTCTAGCCATGAAAAAATACGCTGTTTAAATAATAGTTTCATAAGATTCCCTCCAATTTTTAATAATGTCTATTTCTTCTTGCTTTTTCAATATCTATTACAGTTGTTAAAATGACGAAATTTAAAATATCTTCCTTTAAATCAACTAAAATATCATATGTATCTAAAATATTTCATAATCTTTTTTCAATTCTTCCAATAAGATAATCATTTTCATCTTTTACTTCATAATTATATTCAACATATTCTCCACCAACATTCCATTTTCGATAATCCACTAAAAAATAAGAAATAAAATAAGAAAACTCTTTTTCTACAGCACCAATATATTCCTCATTTTTATAAATAAAAAAATAGCTGATCTAGGATTTTCTTCAATCTTAGCAACAATATTTTCATGAGCATCATATATATAAAGTTGATACATAATTGCCATTTTTCTTTTTATAATATAAAACAATTCATTTTTTTGATTTGTTACATAAAAGCGAAAAATAAAAGATGGTTGTTGTCTAAATAACAACTTCATAGAACTCACCTCTTATCCATATTGTAGCAAAAAAACAACAAAACAAGCAAAGCTTATTTTGTTATAAAAATTATAAGTATTTAACTGTTTCAGCCAATTCTTTTTTTAAATGATGATTAGGAAGTGGTTCTTTTTGATTTCCATATCCTAAATTCAACATCATAACAACTTCTTCATTTTCAGGTAAATCTAAAGCTTTTTTCATTTCTTGAGGATCAAAGAAATTGATCCAACAACTATCAATTCCTGCATTATAAGCAGCCAACATTAAATGAGTGGCTACAATGGTAGCATCTTCAATTCCTGAATTTCTTTCATTACCTGGATAATCAAAAACATTGTTTTTATCATAAGCTACAACTAAAACAGTAGGTGCATGATAACGACAAGGTGTACATGCATCTATTTTATCTAAATATTCTTTTGATTGAACAACATAGATTTTTTGTTCTTGCAAGTTTTTAGCCGTTGGAGCAACTCTTCCTGCTTCCAATATTTCCATTAATTTTTCTTTTTCTATTTGTTGTGTAGAAAAATCTTTACATGAATATCTGTTTTGAATAACATCTTTAAATTCCATAATATATCTCCTTTTTTATTTTCTAATAAATATATTAAATATTTGAGTACATTTGGTAAAGAAAAATTATCAAATACTTGATGTTCTCTATAGAAAAAAGTTTACTAAATAACTTTAAAAATTTTTCTTACTTTCAAACTCTCCTCTTATCATGTTCTTACTTTTTATTGGTTTAATTTCTATATAAAAAGCCGTGGAGCTTCAAATTTTAAGTAATTGGAACGAAGTCATCCACGACATATATATAATAGTATATATTTCAACTTAACAAAAGAAAAAACTGTTGATTTTTTATTTTTTTCAACAGTCTAAACAAATCATTTTATTTGATTTGCTTTTTTACTTATATATTAACTTATTAATTAATGATTTTTAAAACATCTTCTTCATTTGTAATATTAAATATATTACGTGTTAATATATTTAGTTTTTCTAATGTTGCATTGGTTAGTTGTAATTCTAGATTATTTGAAATAGTTCCTAGTTTGATTTCTAATTGTTCTTTTAGTGTACTTCTCTTTTCTTCAAGTTTTCCTTCACTTCTACCTTCATTTCTAAATCCTTCTGCCATTCTTTCCATTCCTTCACACATATCGATTTCATCTCCTTCTGGTAAATCTCTAATTAAATCTAAACTTCCTGTAATGATGGCTGCATAAATAAAGTTATCTCTATTCATCTTTATTCTTCGATGTAATCCTTCATAGTTTCCTTTATACATTTCTTGGATAGCTTCTATAAAATATCTTGTTTGTTCATCTTTGATCTTACTGGCATCTATTTCTTTGACATCGACAACTTTGATTTTCCAATCATTAACATATTCTTTTAATTCTTCTGGTATATCAAAGTAATCATTTAATTCTAAAGGGGTATTCCATTTCTTATCTCCTGTATAAAAGACAATCATAACTTGAGGAACTAATCTTTTAAGCTTTTTGTTTTTTAACTGTTTTAAATACTCCAACATTTCATAGTTGCCACATCGTATCACCATATTCTTATCGATCGTACTTTGATGTTCAATACTGAAGAGACAACAGACACCATCAACATCTGTTTTTACGACAATGTCCCTTCTTCTTTTTTTATCTTCTGCACTCTTTGTATCATCGATAATAAGTGACATATCATTTTCATAACGTACAAGTCTTTCGGGACGAATGACTTGTTTGCCATCAAACAAGATAGCATTAGAAAAAGAAGCAAAATAGATATCATTACTGAAGAAGGTACGACAGGCGCTATCAGGTGTTAAGTTATTTGTTAGGATCAATTATTATTACCTACTTTCTTTTTTATTTGAGGTAACTTATCTAGATTGGTTACAAATAAATTGTATCATATGTCCTTCTCTATTTCGTCTCGAATTTGTTTCGTATTTGTCTCAAATTTAATTCACAAATATTTCTTTTTTTATTATTTTATCTTTCCTTTTTCCTTCTTTCAATGGACGGATAATCCAATGAATAATTGTTTCTTATATAATAAAAGCCTGTCAACAAATTATTTTGTCAACAGGCTAAATACATATTATTAATCTAAATCAGCACCATTTTTATTCTAATCTCTATCTTTCTATAAACCGCTATATATCGCTATTTATCGCTATATAACTCTATATATTTTTTATTGATTTTATAGTGTTTTTATAACTTATTCGTCCATTTGTCGTCCACTAAATAAAAATGTTGAGTAAAAAATACACAACATTTTTGTATTATTTATATCAAATATGTATTGCGTATAATACAAATTTGTATTATAATATAAGTGTAGAAAGGAGGATAGAGATGTTTGGAATTTATAATTTAAAAGATTTCTTGGAAACCCTAGCATACGTTGTAGCGATCGTTCTAGGAATCAAAGAAATCTTAAAAGACAGGAAAGGGAATTAAAAAATCCCTCTTCCGTTTATATTATATTCCACATCAAAATATTATGCAAGGCGGATTAATAGCGGTATTGGTAATTTTATTCATATGTATCAAAAATAGAAAGGAAAGATAGAAATGGAAGATTTAAAACAATTCATTTTAGAAAAATCACAATATTTTAATATGAAAGTAATTTGTGAAAAAGCTGGTGTTAACTATTCAACCTTTAGAGGTTGGAAAAATAATGGAAATGCTCTATCAGAAGAAAAATTAAGATTATTAAAAAATACAATGATCAATGTTTGCAAAGGAGAAGAAAATATGAATGCAACAAGTCAAGAAATCAAACAATTTTTAGTTGATAATGGAATCAAAGAACATTCTAGAAAGATTCAAGAATATCCTTATAAAGATGGTACTTTCACTGTAATCGATTTTTTAGATAAAAATAATAACGGTGTTGCTATTATTGCTGAAAACTTAACACAAGACATTGAAACAGAGCTTTATGAAAGATTTAATAAATTATATGATAATGCTTATAAAATGGAATTAATCGATGATTAATTGAGAGGGTGAAAAAAATGAAAGAAATAAATTTAAACCATGACATGTATATAAATATTGATAGTTTAAGCTGTGGAACAACTGATTTAAAAGTTAAAATAAGCAGAAACTATTATTTTGTAAGAGTAGAAAAAAATAAAATCAATTCTTATATTGATATCAAAGTACAAGATGGCGATTTCAAAAAACGTTTAGGTGGTTCTTCTATAAAAAACAACGCTTTTATATCAAAAGAATTTATTTTAAACATCAAAGAAATAGACGATGCACAAAGAATTGTGAAAAAATATAATCGTTTGTTGGATACAGATCATCTTTGTAGATAGGAGAAAAAATATGAACGGAATATTAGAATTTATAAAAGAGGTGTGCGAAGATCTATGTATTTCTATACCTGATAGCATTGTTACAGATGATAAAAAATTCAATCAAGGTACTCAACTAGCTACATTGGCTTATGAAAATGAAAAATCAATTCTGTATTTAAGAACAAAATATGAATACGGTGATGTTGATATGGCATTTGCTATCGCGCATGAATTAAGACATAAATATCAAATCGATACACATGTCTTTGATTTTGATAATTATAAAACTAGCGATAAGCTTTCTATAAGAGAGTATAATCTTCAAACCGAAGAAGTAGATGCCAATGCTTACGCATACATCGTTTTGCTAGATTTTTTCAAATTAAAAGTTGATTTCAAATTACTTTTAAAAGATGATACTGTTGCTGATGTAATTATGAAACGTGTTGATGTTATCATTGAAAACGAATACGAATATGAATAAATAAAAAACCTACTCTTGATTGAGTAGGCTTTTTTTAATGTAAATATTCAATTGTTTCTTGACGTCGAATTATTTAACTAAAGTATGGATTAGCTATAATACAATTAAATTTTTACACTTTAATTATACTATTTAATTATTCGCTGTAAACTCCCCATTGCTCATTCATTTCTTCAATCTGATATTGATATTTCAAATTTTCTTGTTTTAATTTCTCAATTTGATTGTCTTTTTCTATGATTTGAGAATGATATTGAGTGTTTTTATATTGTAAACAAATATTCAATAAAAGTAATATAATGATAATAATCTTTAATCTTTTCATTCTAAACACCCATTAACTTCAAAATAGTGTTTCTTCCTGCGATTCCATCAACTTTTAATCCTCTGTCTGATTGGAATTGTTTTACTGCAGCTTCTAAGCCACTTCCAAATTTACCTGGACATTCAACACCATCAGGATCATATCCACGACACATTAGAGCAATTTCAACCGCAGTAACTAAATATTGAGTTTCTTTACGTTTGACATAGTGTTTACCTAAAGCCGATTTACTGTTTTTACCAAAAGCACCATCAACTTTTAAGTTTTTACCATAGTCCAAATTAATGGCATGTTGGAAGCATCTAGCAATATTTGCTCGAGTCATAGGACCATATGCACCATCAGTTGCAATTGAATGACCTGTAAAGTTGATTGAATGTTGTTGACCTCTTGAGATGATACTATCCAAGTTGTCATTTTTAGCAGCAGCTGGAACTACAGTACCTGTGCCTAATGCTCCAGTTGTAGAGTTAACAATGTTATTCTTGAATGTTTGCCATACGTTATCATTTAGTAAACCATTACAGTTTGGGCATAATTTACCATTGACATCATAATAACGTACAACATGATCAATATCAATGTTATATTTCTTCATCAATGCTCTAGCTAACGCATAAGTATTAGCAAGAGTTTCATCGCAAATATGAACAGTACCATCTTTATGGTTATCGCACATCTCAATAGAAATTGAGTTAGCGTTTTTAATCGTACCATAATATGGGTGGTGATTTGATTGACATTTACCTCCAACCGCATATGCAGCATGGTTGTCTGGAACACTTTGAGTTACTGAATCATCATCTACAAAATAATGAGCAGATGCTTTAACAACTTCTCTAGCAAAGTATTTACCATTCGATTCATCACTATCACCATCGTTAGAAGTATAGTGAATGACTAAATATTTAATTTTTGATAAATCTCTTTTTGAACCATAATTAGCTTTATTTGCTAAATGTTCTTTCATAACATATCCCATATGCTATTTCCTCCTTTTTTTAAAATAAAAAGAGAGTATTTAACTACCCTCTTTGCTTTGTAAATGTAGAAGCTCTATCTCATTCTTCATTTTAGTAACCATACCATTGCCACCTAAAGCATGATATGCATCATACATTTCATTGAAATTATCATATGCATATGTAGGAATTGAACCTCTTTTCATATATTTTTCATGATATTCAATCAATTTTACTCTTAATAAGAGCATTGTACCTTTTGAGTTAGCTTCTCGCATTTCTCTTTCTTTTCTGATTCTTTCGTCTCTTTCAATTGCATCTTGTTTTGATTTTTTCTTTTGTTCTTGTAAAAGCCACACAATATACGAAAGAATAACTGGAAGAACAATCGTATAAGTTTTTATTAGAAATTCATACATAATTACTCACTTTCAATTTCTTCTAACTCTGGAAGCCCTGCAACGCTTGTTAGAATAGAAACCACACCAGATAGACAACTAGCACTGATGATCATTGCCCAATTGACTTCATTCATGACTGTAGATGTTCCAATTAGTGCTACGGCAGTTTGAGCTACTGTTTTGATTGCTCTAATACCTGCAGCTTTTACCCACTGATTAAAATCATATTTTTTAACTTTCAATTTAATCACCCTTTCCAGATAGTTTTAAGCCGTGTCCAGGGCATTAAAAAAAGGGCTTTCGTCCTTTAATTATTTGCTTTTTATATATTTCAATATTGCATATCCTGTAGCATCAGCAAAACCATTTGATTGTCCAACTTGCAATATTAAATTTTTTTTAGTTACCTGAATAGAAATACCATCATGATCTACATCTTTATGTGCCCGCGGTATCATGTGATTTGTTTTATCGCTAGTTTTCATAAATAAATCACAACTCAATACTCTGTATAAATCTGATATATTATGTGGTACATATTTATCCTCGCTATCAAACCCACTTACGAGCATTACTTTGCAATATATTTTTTTACCATCAATCCATTGCATCCCTGTTTCCTGTTCTTCTAAAGAAAACTTAAGATTTAATAATGTATTTCCATTTGCATTAACAAATTGAGACATAAGTTCCTATTTGCTAGCAATCAGTATCCTATTACTTGGTATATTGTTCCTTCAACCGCAGTTAGATACGTACCACCAATGACTTTAGTACATCCACTTAATGTAACATTTTTACCACTGAAAACAAGAGTCATTTCATATATAGAAACAGTATTTCCATCTGTATGAACATCTGATAAATGTACTCTTGCACTTGCTTTTAATGACATTCTAGTACTTTTAGGATTTATCCAGTTATGACTTCTATAGAAGATTTCTAGATATTCATAATTGGATATATCATCATTTAAAGTAAAATTGCTTTGAGTTGCACCATCAAATAACATTGTTCCAATTGGAATTTTAGTTCCATCATTTTTAACAAATTTTCCCATATAAAGGAATAGCTTTTTTATTTATGACTAATATCTTCCAATAACTTTTGTAATAGTTGTGCCTTGATTGTTAGATGAATTTGTCCATCTGCAATTATCAATGTGTAACAGTTTTGATGATTGAGTATATTTAAAGGACATATTAGTAACAGTCCAGTTGTTGACAACACCAGAATATACGATTGTACCATCAATAATTGGTGCAATAACTGCGCTATCATCACTGATTATGATTAGCTCTTTAAATTTCAAAGCATCATCACTTAGTGTTAGATCGTGACCATATCCAAAATGACTACCACTCCATAGAACAACATCAGCATTGATTTCATTGCCTTTAGAATCGACAAATTTAGCCATAAATAGCACCTCTTTTTAAAGAAGCACAGCTATTCAACTGCACCTCCTTGTTCAAAGGTGATAGGTAAAAGGATACTGTTTTTACTATTGCTAGTAAACAGTACCCCCCCCCACGAATTTTTTAATTTTTGACATTTGTATGATCCTCTCTTTCTTTAATTCTTTTAATAAAAATCAAATAAGAAAAGATACTAGTGCCTTTAGTTTTTGGTATAACGAATAATTGCTTTAAATTTATAATTTGCCCAACTATAGTTATTAGCAAAACGAATATTGTTTACATTCAAAATGAAATACGTAGAGTAGAACGTTCCCGTATCCCCACCAGAATAATAAACAACTGGGAATCTATAGAAATCTTCTCCGTTTGTACATGTGACTTCATAATCAATGAATTCATTCAAATTACTGATAGAATGATTGATTGTACTTACTCCTACCCTCAATCCAGTCCATGTAATGATTTTTTTATAGATTTTTTTACCATCAATCCAATATTTACCCGTCCAATGTTCATCTGTAGACATTTGTAAATTAAGCAATTCATTTTCATCTTTATCAATAAGTTTTGGCATGTTAACATCTAGGTTAAAACTAACCTAAATGCTTGTCACCACCAATCTTTTTAAAGAATGAGAAAAGGCACTTTGTTGTACCTTCTCTAATTTGTGTAAGTTGTGTGTGTGTGTGTGTGTGTGTGTGTGTACAACGCACTCACGTGTTTCAAAATTTTTCATATTTTTCTCCTTCCAAAGAAAAAGAGCAGATATCAATCTACTCTTTGTAATATACTGCATTGTCTAATTTTTTATTTTGTTCAGCATCAACATCAATCAATTGATTGACTGCTTTATACAATGCAATTATTTCATCTTGTAACTTTTTAATATCCGCAGGATCTGACATTGTAATATCACTTGGAACTGTTAATTTTGATGGGGTATCAGCCAATCAAATCACTCCATTTGAATTTGCTTTTTAATGAATTCCATGTCATTTGTTTCTTTAACCAGTCCCATGTAATGATATCAACTGAAATTGTCAGTCTTTCTCCTGCACTTACATTTTGCTTTGATAATGCAACATTATATATTTTATATCCCATTATCTCACCTCAATTTCAAATTTATTTTTAATGACTTCATCTGCAATAACATAAGTAATAATCATTTTGTAATTTCCACTTTCTTCGATGCCTAATAAAAAAATAAGATCATGCTCATCGATTTCACATTCAATCGTTTGCATCAAATCACCATAGAGATAGATTTCAGCTTTTGCATTTCTAATGATAAAAGTATCTTCGGGCTTTTTTCTTGAATGAACAAAAAGACGTATCTTCCTTTTTTCTCCTGCATACATTTTTATTAAATTCTGCATGGTAGCACCTCCTTGATCTCACAAATATAATCATTACAAAGACTGATACAGCTTTGATAATTGATGATTTCAAGATGGAAGCATAGGTTAGATGTATCTACAGTAAACATTGCTGTTGCCATATATCCCACATTACCTGCATCGTCGTAAGCAAATAAATCCATGATATATTCACCTGCAACGTTTGCAGGAACTAATGCATTCCATCTTTTTTCATCGATTCTATCAAAGATTACAGTAAACGTATCAGTTTTTCCTATAACCTTTACAACCATAACTAGTCAGTTACAGATACAGCAATGACAAATGTCTTACCACCATCAACTGGGTTTGGTGTGATTGAAACATCAGTGATTGTTGGTGCTTTTGTATCTAATGTAACTTTTCTAGTAACTGTAGTAGCTTTACCAGCACTATCTGTTGCTACAACTGTGATTGTATTTGAACCTTCAGTTAATGTAACTGTAGTTGAGAAGTTACCAGAAGCATCTACTGCAACTGCAGTTCCATTTACTTTAACAGTAACTGGTGATGAGTTTGCATCGTTTGTTGTACCTTTAACAGTAACTGTTGCGTTATTAGTAACTAAGCCTTCAGCCGGACTAGTAACATTTAATGTTGGTGGTACAGTATCAACTTTGAATGTAACTGATTTTTGAGCAGCAGCATTACCATCATTATCAGATGCATTGAATTTAACTGTATGTGATCCATCGCTTAAAGCTGTAGCTGGAGTGTATGAACATTCATATCCACCAGCAATAGCTGTTTTAGTGATTCCAGATGTAATTTTTGAACCACTATCAATTGTGATTCCAATAGTATTTGAATTAACTCCAGAATCGTCATCTGAAACTTTCCAAGTGAATGTAGGTTTGTTGTTTGTAGTTGTTGCTGATGCAGTTGGATAAGTAACTGTAATTGTTGGTGCAACTTTTTCTTTTACAACTAATTTTAATTTGCTTCCTAAAGTTCCATCAGTTGCATCTTTAGATGTACTGTTTCCTGCTGTATCAGTTGCTTTAACTGTTACATTGTAATATCCACCGCTTTGATTGTAACTGGATTTTGTCGGAGCAGTAATCGTAGCTTCATACTTTCCAGTTTGTGGATTTAAAGTAAGAGTAGTAGGTACTCCATTAATTGTTACTTGTACTGTTTTAATTGCCATAATATTTTCCTTTCAATTTACTATTTTTTTAATCTTTATAAAATACTGCATTTGCTAGAACAGGCATGACTTTAGCTGAAACTGAATCAATAGTCATCGTTGTTTCATTGATCAATAATGTAGCTAATTTTTCTTGAATAGTTGTTCCATTGTTTACCAACGTCGGTTCAACAGGATTAGCAGATGAATAAGTTCCATTTACAACTCTAATCTTAGCTACATCATCACCCGTTCCATTTCCATTTTTAATATATTCTGCAATAATGATATCTTTTCTTTTTTGTCCCAAAGTACCACTTGTAATGGTGATATCCTCATAATTTTCAATTCTTATTAGGACACCATTAGACATCATATACATTCCATCCATGATTCTTATTTTATTGTCTGACTGTTTAGATATTTCCATTTTTGAACCGACATTTAAAATTCCATTCATTCCAAAAATAGCACTAAACAAAAGAGCATGATCACTTGCGTCAACATGCCCTGCATCAGTAGTATTGATTGTAATTCCCTTTTGTGACAAATTACTCACCTACCTTATATTCAATTTTTTTTATTCCGTTTTCAATTGTTAGAATCTTTCTAGTGATTTCTGTTTCAATAGAAAGTCCCGTGATATCATCAACGCTTGTAATGATATCGCCTAATTCTAATTCTTTTTTTAATGAAGTAACACCTAAATTGATTTCTTTTGTTTCTAGATGATTTTTAAATTCTTCAATCGCTTTTTCTACTAAATCATCATCACTTTCACATGATTTATAATCATAGACATACATTGATGAATCGATATTTCCTATTTCATCTTTTGACAAGTCCGTAATCTTTTCAAATGCATCATTTCCATCTTCATCGATAGAATGCTTAATCAAAACGATTTTTCTATCGTGCAAGTCTCCTTTGCCTAAAGCAATCATTGTATCTACTGAGTTGGTAGAATCAATACTTGAAGTGATTTCTATACTGTAATCTCTGTTATATACATCATCGATGACATTTTTTTCAACTGCTTCAACAACAATATTTCTATCATCATAATCATAAGTATGATAGACTTTCAACCTCATATTTTTTTCATCAAGAATATTGATGATCTTATCATAGAGATAATCATATCTTGATGAAACAGTTGTATTGATTTGAGTATCCTTATCACTTACTCTATAGAGTTTTAAAAAAGCACTATAGAAAACATTATTGAATAATATTTCAAGAGCTTTATGGATTTCTTCATTATCAATAGTTAAATAATCATCCCTTGCTTTAAAATTGCTGTTATATTTTGGAAATATAACAAAGCGATGTAAGAAGTATCTCCAATTTACTCCCGTGATTTTGACAGTTGAATCATCTGCGTTCTGTATCTTTTTAGCAAAGCCACCAAATTCACTATTAGGAATATAAATCAAGTCATTTTTTTGAATATCCATTTTTTTGAAATATTCTTTTGATAACTCAATATAGAAATCATTATCATCAAGTGATGCTTTCTTTCCTATGATGAATTCAGCTTTTTTAAATTTTGCAATGACTGGCATTTCCTTTAAATATAAATCATTACTTCGTGTTGATGAATCAATTCTAGCGTGCATTATTTCCATTCTGGAGTCCCTCTTTCGTAATAAAGAATCACTCTTACAGAGAATTGAGTCGTTTGTTCAAATAGATTCAATCCAATTGGAATCAATTCAAAAATACTTGATTTTTTATATCGAGCATCCATCACATCGATTGCTACACCATCTGCGGTATACTTGAGAACTGTTTTTTCAAAGGGGTCAATTTCTATTCTCTCTTCTTTTAAAAGTTCTGTATTGACTGCATAAATGTTGTCAGCAATTGAAATCCTTGGATTTTTACAAGGTCCATAGAAAATAATCTTTGCTTTTGAAGAAGCAAAATGTATATTGTTAACAAATCTATCTTTTTTTACCGCTCTGTATGAAAAAGGATAAGAAAAAGGATATTTCATACCAGATGATGAAGTGATATCATCATTCATATTGAAATCAATCACTGTTTCCTTTATCCATTTTGAACAGAACCTAACAGTATAGGTTAGCATTTCTAAATTACTGTATTTAGCAAAATAATTAGGTTTAGGCTTAATAAAATAACAATAGGCATAGTAATCATTTATATAAAGCTTACCTGCTTTAACAATCTCACAATCATATCCAAAAATATAATCAAGATCATTAATCAGTTCTTCTTTGTTTTTTCTATATACTTGGATTTCAATGCCCTTTTCAGTTCCATTAAAATAAAAGCTGTCTATATCGTTACGATTGTCAAGCTGATAAGAAGTAGAATTGAAACTAATTTCACTTTCAAATAGTGTTTCGATATTTTTGATAAGATAAGGAGCAGTATTTAAATCTACTGTCCCCTTGTTACCAACATATCTAATATCATATTTTTTCATCAGATCAGTACACCTCACTTCTTATCAACTTTCCTAGTTCACGTCTATCTAGTTTAATTGATAACCCTGCTCTAATAAGAGCATTTACAAAGACATCTGCAAGTCTTTGATAATCAATCAATTCTTGCTTATTAGAACCCCCAGAGTCAGTTAATGGAGTTACTCTTGTTTGTGTTCCCATTTGAGTTAACAACTCTGCACCTCGTTCTCCTACAATAGCACTTCCTTTTAACAAGTTACCACCAGCAGCGAGTGCAGGAATCTTTCCTAAATGACTTAAACTCAATCCAAAGCTCTTACCACCGAGTGCAGGAACCCAATCGGGAATATCAAAATGAAGCGTATTCAATCCATCAATCATTTTATTGATTCCGCTGATTGCTCCATTCAAGCATCCTATAACTGCATTGATTGGTGCCCTACATACGTTTCTTATCGTATTGAAAATCGCACCAAAGATATCAATGACACCTTCCCATGCTTTTCTCCAGTCTCCTGTAAATATTCCAGTAATGAAATATATCAATCCTCGAATAGCTTGAATTACCGCATCGATTATTCCAGATACACTTGATAAAAATGAACCTAACAATCCCGCTGAACTTGTCACAAAACCAACTATGACTGTCAATAATCCTTGGATTAATGGAATAACAATTATTTCTATCAATGAAACAATTGCGTTGATAATAGGACTAATTCCATCGAACAGCCATGAAATCAATGTAACGATGTTCGCTATGACAATTTGAAAATTTTCCCATAAGGGAACTAATGCCTCTTGCCAGATTGCAAGAAGTGCAATTTTCAATGTCTCAAGTATCGGTTGAACAACGACCGCCAGATTTTGTAGTATCGACATGACTTGAGTTGCAATATCAACAACCGCATTTCTAAATCCCTCGTTTGTATTCCACAAGTTAACAAGTGCAGCTACTGTTGCTACAACAAGTGCAATGATTGCAAGTACTGGTCCGCTCAATGCACTGACTACTGTACCTATTGCTCCTGCTGATTCAGTTGTTCCAAACAATGCTAATTTGAATTTTCCAAACAAGGATATCGCGGTGGATATTGGTCCTGCAAGCGTTCCAATAACAACCAATAATGGTCCAATTGCAGCTACAACAGTTCCAATGATTACAATGATATTAGTTATTTCATCATCCAAGCCATTAAGCCAAGAAAACAAATCAGTAATTGCTTCTACAATATCACGTAATGCTGGTTCTAATACTTCTGATACTTTGATTCCTACACCTTCTAATGCAGAAGATAGCGTAGTCAAATCACCTTGCAAGTTATCTTGCATCGTATCAGCCATATCTTTAGCAGCACCATCTGCATTCTTGATATTTTCATATAAAGAATTGAAATCACTGTCACTTGCATTGATGATTGCAAGCATTCCAGACATCGATTCTTTTCCAAAAATTGTACTTGCAGCGGCTGACTGTTGTGCACTGCTTAATTTTCCAAATTTAGTTCTTAATTCTTCTAGGATTGTAATCAATGGTTTTACTGATCCATTCGTATCAGTAATTGAGATGCCTAATTTTTTCATCTGTTCTTTCATTGAATCGGTTGGACTTGCTAAATTAGCAATAGCTGTTTTCAAAGCGGTACCTGCTTGTGACCCCTTGATACCAGCATTTGCCATCAAACCAACTGCAAGAGCAGTATCTTCAATACTGAATCCTAATGTTCCTGCTAATGGTGCAACATATTTAAATGTTTCTCCCATCAATGAAACATTCGTATTTGCGCTTGATGATGTTTTTGCGAGAACATCAGCAAAGTGTGATGAATCTTCCGCTTTCAATCCAAAAGCAGTTAATGCATCCGTTACGATATCACTTGTATTTGCTAAGCTTTCACCAGAAGCTGCGGCAAGGTTTAAGATACCTGGCAAGCCATCTATCATCTGTTGCGTGTTCCATCCTGCCATTGCCATATAATTCATAGCTTCGGCAGCTTCACTTGCACTAAATTTAGTGGATGCCCCCATTTCCTTTGCTTTATCTTTTAAAGCTTCTAAATCTTTTCCAGTTGCTCCAGAAACAGCAGATACTTCACTCATTCCTGCTGAAAAGTCACTACCTACTTTTACAGCTGCAACTTCTAATCCAGCAATAGGAGCAGTAACATTTTTAGTTAATCCATTTCCTATTTCTTTTGTCTTATTTTCAAAAGCTTCAACCTTTTTAGCATACTCTTCTATTTGAGCTTGACCACTTTCTAAAGCAGCGTTTACTTCATAAAGTTGTTTCTTATATTTATTCAAACTTGACTCTGCGTTATTCAATTGTTGCTTTTTATTGGCAATAGCCTTTTCATCTTTGTTTTCTGCATTTTCAAGTTCTTCTAGTTGACTTTTTAATGCATAAACTCTTGATGAATAAGTTTCTGTTTGCTTTGTCAAATATGACTGTGTATCTTTTAGCTTTGTCAATGATGATGTTGATTTATCCCATTGACTTTTAGCCAAAGAAAAAGCACTGTAGTTTTCCCTAGTCAGTGCGTTGATTGTTTTTAATGATTTTGTAAAATCAGCTGTTCCATCAGCCTTGAACACAAGACCGACTCTTTTTAGATCATCAGCCATGTTCTATTTTACTCCTTTCGAATTCAACATGAGTTTCTAATAATTCATCAAAAATAATTGGACTCATGTGCCAAAAATCATCTTCTGATAAATTAAGCTGTGTCAAAGCAAGATAAAGATTCATCGTGAAATCTATTTCTTGCTCTTCACAAAATTCTTCATATTGTCTTTTTTTTTGAGAATTTCCATTTTATTTTCAAACTGCTTGATTATATTTACAATCGCATCTGGTTCAATTGGGCATAATGCCAATGCATCTTCAAATTCAACCTTTTCACGATTAGAACGTAAAATTACATAAATCATTTTTGCAGCCATATAGAATTGTTTATCTTCTATTTTTTCATGCAGTTTTTTAGCAGCAACAGATGATTTATCATCCATCTTTTCATATTTATCAGTCATTCTTCTTAAAGCTTTTGTTTCTTTATCAAGATTATTGTTTTTAATCAAATAAAGAGTTAAAAAGCTGACTTGAATTTCTATGACCCTGCCATCCGTTAACTTGATGTCTTGTTTATCCATCACTAATCACCTGCAATTACTTTTTTTAGATCTTCATCGGATGTGATAACTTGATTAAAGAATTTTTCTTCTGTTAATCCAGTTGCAGTTTTTACAGAAGTATCAAATTCAACAGCAATTTGTCCCTTATCGTTAAATGGATAAGCTCTAATTGTAACTGTATCATTTTGTTCACTGAAAGATTCTTCTTTTGTATTTGTATCATCAGTATCAGCAGTTAATTTACATTTTGGATACCATCTGAATTTTTTTCTGTTTTGACGATAGAAAACAGTTTGACCAAAAGCAAAAAATGGACGTTCGCTTGAGCCACCTTTTAAAATCAATCCACTTTCTGTAATTTCATCTCCTCGCATTTTTGCAAGGTCAGTAGGATCAAATGCAACCACTTCTACTTCACTGTCAACGGATGAAGTATCAGAAACTGTATCATAATCTTTTCCAGATGCGTATACCGGTGTCGTATCTCCGTTTTCAGTACGTTTGATGCTTTTAACAACGTTTGAAACAGCGACCTCTTCTTCATATTTACCTGAAAAGATTTGAGGATCTACTTCATTTGTTGTAGCAAAACAATATCTCAATCCACCGACCGATTCTTTAATCGATGGTCTTTTTTCTTTTTGTGACATCTTTCTACCTCCTAATTTTTATAAATTATTTCTTTTTTTAAAACTTTCTATATATCTTTTTGAATTTCTATTCCATAAAGGTACTAAATGAGGATGACTACTTTTCATCTTGATAGTTCCTCTTTCGACCATAGGACCATAATATTTCCCCCAGCCTATCTCTATTTCTTTTGCTTTTTTTCTATAAGAAAAAGTGGATATCAAATGTGTATATCCACTTTTAGAAATCTTTGATTTAGGACTGGGAAGTTTCAATAAGTCTTTGACAAAATCTTGTGCTATCTTTTCTTCCTCTTCTACTACATTATCAGATACTTTCGCATATTCTTCTAATGCTTTTGAAAAATCTAGAAGTCCATCAAATTCACTTGTATCACTCATCATTATCAACTTCTAACTCTACCGAAAAGTAAGAATGATAATAATTTCTATCTTTGTTTTTTTCTTCTACATATTCATGATAGATCGTAGGATGCAATCCTAATTTTCGCATCATGTCTCTTAATTCAAGCAATTTATCATGTCTAGGTGTTCTAGAAAAGAATGATACTTGAATCGTTTCAATAGTGATATAGACATCATCACTTGCTAGTTTGTCATCCCATGCAATTTCCCAAAAAACGATTCTAGGATATTTACTTGCATTATTGACAGAGCTTTGACCTTCGTTGATTGGAATATCTAACTCACTTAATGCATTGACAAAATCCGTTTTCTTCATCATATTCTCCTTCCCAATTTACAAGAGTTATATCAGATTGTTTAAATCCATTACTATCAACAAAGTGATAAATGTTATAAACCTTATAATATTGTCCATCAATTTTCAAAACACTCATTGAATCAATAAATCCTTTGACGTATGGAACTCTAATTTTTAGTTGAATATCAATATCATGAGAGTCTAAATCGCTTCTTAATCTGTCTGATATACCTAATTCTTGATATGTCATAGAAATATCTTTTGATTGCAATGAAGTATTTGCTTGAACGCTATCATCTTCTATGATTTCAAAAACTTCAAAAAGCCCATCATTATAAATGGGCATATGAATTCTACTAGTTTTCTTCATCATTTTTAATCAAAGGAACTTTGTCCATTTGCCAAGGCAAAATCTCATCACTGTAATTTTCAAAGAATTCATCTGTTCTACTATTATATGCATAAAGCACATAGTTTTTTAATAGCGCTCTGGCAGTCAAATCTTCATCATAATCAATAGTTCCAACTAGTTTTGTTAAGCGATAATTTCCCTCACGAATATTATTTCTAATAGATGAATCTTCATAATAAAAAGGAATAAATTTTTCTTTTCTAATTTCATCTATCAAGTTATCAATAACCTTGTTATCCATTTTATTTTTCTATAAAACTATGCAGCTTCTTGTGTTTGTGCATTAGTTTGGAAATATTTTGGAACATATTCAACTAATTTTGTTGGATCAAAGTAGAAACATACATCATCATCTACTGCTCTACCATTTCCATAAGCTTTTGCAATAATGACATCTGCATCATCCATTGCTTTTGTTTGATCATATTCATTAACTTTAATTGCTGATAATCCCATTGTGTAATAATCTGGCTTATCAATTAATAATCCAGCTTCTCCTTGTGGACAATTAGCAGTTGGAATTGTTCTAATTTTATCTTTTGATACTTGCACATATCCACCAGCTAATGCTTGTACATATAATGCAGGATCTACATAAGCAGCTTCATCATTTGGATTACATACTAACGCTAATGATGGAATTGCTCTTTTCCCACCATGCGATAATTGTGTTTTTACGGGAGCTAAACCTTTAGGTGTAAATTCAGTTAATTTTGAATTTTTAGTTTTCATTTTATGTTCTCCATTTGTTTCGACTTCATTTATTTTTCGGAAAACACCGATAGGTTGTTCAACTCCAGTTCCTAATAAGAATGCATATTCTAAACCATCATTCATTGTTTCAGCTAAAATTGCTGTAAAGTATTTATCAACAAATGGATTTGATAAATCTCTAATTGCTTTAGGAAGAACTAAATATGCTGTGATTTTTCCTAATTCGATATTTAATGCTTCAAATGCAACGCTTAATTCACCTTTAACAGCATCAGTCAATTTTCCCCAAGCATAAGTTCCAGTTTTGGATGCTGATAACCATTTTTTTACGTCAGCCGGAGCAAAAGATACTAATGATAATAAATCACTTGCTTTTTTTACATCAGCTAAAGTGTTATCAATGATTGTTGTTGGGATCAAGTCGATTTGTTTTCCATCGATAGCTTGTCTGACATCTGTTTTTAAAGCATCATAGAATTTATTTTCTTCATTGCTTAATTGTCTTAATCCTAATTTATTGAAGTTTTGAGCTTTTGCATTTGCATTTGCTGATTCTTTTAAAATTTGTTCAATCAAATCCTTATTAGCAGCTTCATTGATTAATTCTACTGCTTCTAAAATTGCTTGAGATTTATCTTCTGCTTTTTCTAAAATCTCTTTTGCTTTTTCTAATGTAGCTTTATCTACTTTATTAAATTTCATTTTTTTCTCTTTCCTTTCTATTTTTTTGTATTAAAAAAAGCATCCCAACCTGTTAATGGCTCTTCATTTTTAGCCTTTTCAAGTTTCAATGCTTCTTTTACCTCATTCAATTCTTTTTCTAAATCCTTATTCAACATAACTTGATGATTCAAGTACATTTCATTGATTGATTGCTGTGCATCATCATCTTCTTTGATTGATGTAGCAAATCCCATTTCTAAAGCTTCCTCTGCAGTAATCCATGTTTCATTGTCCATCAATTCAACTATTTCATCTCTTGAAAGATTTGAATTTTTTTCATAAATAACAATCGATGGTTCTGTGATTTTATCTAGATCATCTGCTTGCTTTCTTAAATCTTTAGCATTACCGCTTGCCCAAGTCCACGCATGATGAATCATCAGCAATGAACCTTTATGCATGACTCTTTCCTTTCCTGCCATAAAAATGACACTTGCAATTGAACATGCAAAAGAATCACATACAGTAGTTACATTTCCTTTGAATTCTTTAATCATATTATGAATTGCAAGACCTTCACTTACAGAACCACCATATGAATTGATATGAACTGTTAAGTTATCTGTATCGACATCATTCAATTCTTTTAAAAAGTCATAGGCACCTACATCACTTTCATCCCACTTGTATGAGGTGATGTCTCCATAAATATAAAGATCTGTCATTTCTTCATTTGATTTTTTGAATTCATAGAACTTTTCATGTCCTTTCTTCATTATTCATCACCCCCTTTCATATTTTCATCCATGCCTGTAGCATAGTTTTTAGTAAATCTTCTAGCATTTGCCCAATCTTCATCGATTGGTGGTTTACCACGTAATTTTAAAATATCGTTGTGAGACCAGCCATTAGAATATAATTTATCAAGATTAGATGCTTGCTCGATTACATCAATATGCTTGATTGCATCTGTATTGATTAAAATCCTATCCCCTCTTTCCCATTCGAGCTGAGAAAGCCAACAACCATTCATCCCATCATTCAACTCTTGAATAATTGGATCGGCAGCATACGTAATAAATTCATTGTTAGCATCACTTTTTTCAGTAACTTCACCATAGAAAACACTTTTGGGAATTCCTAAAGCAATCGCTACATTTGTGAACACTTCATCTTTTAATGCTTTGACATCACTAGCAGTCATCGTTGACTTGCTGTCAATCGCACTTATGTCGAGTCCATTTCTAGAAAAGATAACTCTTATATCATCACTTGAAAGGTCCTTTCTAATTTTTTCTGTATACTCATTTTCAGTTATTGGTTGTCGGGTTTTTTCACTATACACTTGTATATTCCCCGGCATTTGAATTTTAAATTTTGAAAGTTTTGACTTTACTCCTTTTATAGCAGCACTCCAAGCAATCGCATTTTCTTGATTGATTTCATTTAGATAAGCTAACAACTTTTCATTTTTATACTTAAATAAGACTGCATCATTTGATGTAAATATCCTATCCAGTTTATAAGTTCTATCCCCGCTTCTAATAACCACATTTGAAAATGTTCTAGGATATAGAACATCATCCGACTGCACAAAGCTTTCAGCTCTATAAATATTTCCATCACTCATTTGTACAACTAAACATCCATCACTACTTGTACACATCTTCATAACGACTTGTTTCCAAAAATCAGTAGCAAATTCATTTGGGTTAGGTCTAACATTTAAACAATATTCCGTTTTGACTGCATCACTATCTGTTGAGTAAACATCAATAGGACATTTCGATATCAAATCAGCAATCTTATTAAATCCAATTTCTAATGCCAACTGCGAAAGTCTATTTTTTTCAGCCATCATATCGATATAGTAATCAACTAGTTGACCATCCTTATTAAACAATTTCTTTACAAATTGAAACATTGATTCACCTCCTCATTTTTTCTATATATAAATAATCGTTTCATCTAACATATCTTCTCCAGAAATACTACATACAAAAGCCATAAAACCATCATTTTTTCTTAATTTTGGTTCTATTTTTCCATATGATTTATTTCCATACTTGTCCATTTTGACAGCGGTATTATTGGTATACCATCGCATGATGGCGCTATTCCCAAAATTAATATTTCCATCTACAAATGCTTTTTCGATTAGAGGAGCTACATATGTATTGATTGCACCTTGATTTCTAATCATTCTTACAAGTCCAGCTGGATTTTTCTTATCTTCTATAATAATCCCTTTTCGTTCAAATACTTCTCTAAACAACTTAAATCTATACGTATCCATGATGATTTTAACCACATTGTATTTTTGCATTTGCTCAATACACCATTCGACAATCGCATTTATACTTAAACTTTCTGAGTTGACTATTTCATAATCATTGAATCCCTCTAATCCTATATTGTTTTCTATAGGAAATTTAATTGATTCAAAAAATGGGCTGTTCCTGCAAATCCATGTCTTTTGTCTCCAAACATAAACACCATCTATTTTAAAAAGCAAGCCAGCAGATGCAAAATCTCGGATATCTGCATAGTCAATTCCTATAATGCAAGGATGATAGTTTATATCATCTGGAATCGCTCTTTCTATCTTATTTTCTACATCACTATAACAAGCTCTTAAAATATCTTCCCATTTGGCTACTGTGATTTCTTCATTTCTCGCAGGTAGATTCATTCTCTTAGTTAAAAATTCTGTCATCATCGATGGTAATTTTTGTGCTTCTTTAAAATCTCTTAAAATTTGTATTTTTAAATCTGGAAGAAATTCCATCGATGGATTTGCTAAAACAAAATATTTAGGATCATTAGCTTGCTCTTTTGAATTAATTTTACAAAAAAAGGGAAAATAACCTAAATCATTTTCTCCTGTTTTTAATATATCATTGCATAGTTGAATTAAATCATCCAAAGGACCATCTCTAACATTCCCATTTGTAGTAATAATAAATTTTCTTGCATGCTTTATTTTTCCTAATTGAGAATTAAATACTTTTATCTGATCATAATTTTCATACCCATGATATTCATTAAAAAGAATAGCTCCCGATTTCTTACCATCCTTCGTCTTAGCGTTAGAAGTATTATAACGTAACTCAGCTCTTGTCTTTCTATTTTTAATAAGCTCTTTTGTTTTATAGAATTTACTTCTAAATTTATTCCATTGAGCATCTAACATTTCATAAACAACATTGAAACTGTCTTTTGCTTGCTGTTCATTATTTGCGATGATATCAATGTGATAATTTTTAATTCCGTATAATGGTGTCTGAAAAAAATTCATCAGTGGCATGATAAAACCATCTTTCCCATTTCCACGTCCCATCAATATAATGATTGTTGTGAAAAGTGGGACATCATCGACATACATAAAAACAAATGCATAGATAAATTTTTGATATGGAAACAGCTTATAATAGTTGTTTTCGCAATATTTTAAACAATTTTGATATGTTTTTTCATCAAAAAAAACATCATTTCTAGCCAATGTAGGCATAACGATGTTCTTTATTAGCAGTTTTCTTTCTTTGTTTATCTTATCTGGATTCTTTTTTACATAGTCGATATAATCATTGATTTCTTGACATTCAATCAATAGTAATCATCATCCGAATTATCAGAGGTGTTGATTGGATTTTGTAAACCTAATTCATCAAGGATTTTCAACATAGTTGTTGTTATTTTCATTAAATTTTGCACGGATTCATTAGGCTTTTCGCTTTTAAATCCATTTCCGGATGTAACTGTATATCGCAATCCTTTTTTTCTGATGTCCTGTTGGCATTTTCGTTTAAGATCATAATATTTCATATAATCTTCAATCAAATCAAGATAGTAATTTTGATACTTACCTTGAGCTTCCAACTGTTCAAGCAAGTCATCCTTGATTTCTTTTTTTGTCATAACAACACCCCTTTCAATATTTTTTCTAACCAACCACCCGTTATCACGCACGCGCGAATATTTCTGAAAAGTTAGGACCACATGCCCGTTCTCCGTGTTTCAAATTCGCATGAGAATTTGACGGGGGGGTATACTGAATTACCACATTTCTTTAGTTAATTTCTTTTTATGCTTGAATTTTTTCCAAGTTCCATCTCTACCTTCAACTATCTCATGACACTCAAAGCAAAGACTTACTAGGTTATCATCATCCAATGCTAATTCAAAACAATCTTTCATCGCTATGATATGATGTACATACTTTGCACGTTTGATTTTAATTCTCTTTATTGGTTTTGATTCAACAACATAATTACCTTTGCATCTTTGACATTCATAATGATCTCTATTAAGTATCTCTATACGTTTATCTTTCCACTCGCGCGATACATAGAATGCATGAACATCACCATCAATGACTAGTTGCTTTACTTCTTCTAACGTTCTTCTTTTCTTCATTTTTATTGAAATAGATATTGTTGTATCCTTTGTCTTTTAGTTCCTGTAATGATTGGTTTATGTTTTCTGGAAACATATCCAATTGATAAAAGACTCCATTATATTCATATCCATAAATATAATCTTTGTCTTGTGCTTTAACTTTTGTTTCTTTAATCAGCCATTCATCGGTCACTATTTTCTTTTGAATTCCATGATACATGATATTTACCTCCTTTTTGTAAAGAAAAAGAGATAGACATAATCTATCTCTTCGCTTTCAAGACAAAGCATTGATGTTGTTTTCATTTAAACCACATTAACATAATAACACATTTTTCCTTAAAAAAATTATCAAATAATTATCAATTTTCTTTTTCAGCTTTTAAAATCTTTTCTACATCCCTATTTTTCAAAGCTAAAACCTCATCTAAAATATCAAATGCTTCATCAGCAATTCTATAGAAAGTTGCTTGTGAATATCCTTTTTTAACAGCTTCATTTATTCTTTCAATACTGTTATTAGGATAGTTAGAATATATTATAATTACTTCTCTTTGCTTTTCGTTTAGCAATTTAGTAATAGACTCTTCTAAAAAGTCGACAACAGTATCATACATCTTTATATGTTCATCATATTTATCCAGATTTTCAATAAGCTTATTATATTTTTCATAAATTGTCTTGTGTGAACCTCCCGGCAATTCATTTGAATATGATATAGCTTGTGTAGTATTTTCCAACTCTTTTTTTGTTTCTTTTAATAGAATTGCAGTTGCTTTCCATCTTTTCCAATTCAACACTTGATATTTAGATTCTTTCATATGCTACTCCCTTCACTTCTAATTAATGTTATCATTTTCGATATACTCAATAGTCCTATTTCCTTTGTTATCAACAAAGAAAGCAAATTCACCAGAAAACTTATTATTCATTTCTAATACATGATTTTTTAATGCATTAGATTTCTTTTTTAGCTTTTTATTTAATTTATTAGCTTTAGTTGTATCAAACGTTCCAAAGTTATCTCTAACTTGTTTTCTTACTTTATCAAGTTCTTCAACTAGAAGATAATACTTTCTATCTTGAATAGAAGCACGATAAATCTTTTTACATTTTGGACAAAAGAAATAAATTAGATCAAACTTCAATCCTTTTACTTCCATCCTTTCTTTCATTATCGATTCTTCCTTTATTACAAATTCATGATTGCATTTATCACATGTAACAGCTGCATCCATGATTTCTTTCATTTGTTCTTTAATATCCATTATTTCCACCTCTTTTTTTTGGAATATGATATGCTTTTTGATAATATTCAACTTCATCTTCGATACGTTCCAACAAGCTTTTTTCTCTTGCTAAATCTTTCTCATTGGCATTTGGTCTAGAAATGTAATACTGCAAGGCATGTTTTATAATCTGCAGGTTTCTATATGTGCTTCTCATTATTATCTCCTATGATTGGAATTTGGATTGGATAATATCTATTTTCTTCATAATCGACTATATCCCCTCCTCCGCTATACCTATTATGTAATCTTCTACGATTGCAATTAGTTAGAACTCTATCAACTCTTCCTATAGATTCATATACATTATCCCAAACATACATTCCTACTATTATTTCTTCAAATTTTAAAGGTTGTGGACTGAAATGCTCCTCAATCAACTTTTTCAACCCATTATAATCTTCTTTTATCTCATTAATACCATGAGGACCAATGTTAGCACTATGAGCATATTCAGCGATATCATCCAATAAACTCATACATCTTGTTTTAGTCAACATCAAAATATTCACTCCAATCTATTTTTCCACCACAATACGGGCAATAAGGATAAGTATGTTGATCAAAATTTCTCATTCTAGGAACGATTTCATTACATCTTGGGCAAAAAAACCATCTATCACCATCACTTCCTTTTTTGTAAACTACTTTTTTAGGTGTTGCTTTATTAACCAATTCTTGCAAAGTATTTTTTGAAGAATTAGGTTGACAAAAAGAGCCGTCACTATGTCTATTTAACATTTCAATATTTTCTATCAAATAATTTAGTGCTTCTTGATACTTATTCATTTTTACTCCTAATTTAAAGACTTATTTTACTTCATAAATACTAACCAGTGTGTTTTAGAACGTTTATTTCCAAAAAGTGGTTTGTAATCAATACAATTTAAGATTTCTTTTAATTTGATTTGTTCTTCATTCCATTTGAAAATTAAAGTGCCATTGGGTTTTAAAACTCTCATACATTCACCAAATCCTTGTTTGATATCTTGTGGCCAATTGTCTGATAACTTTCCATATTTTTTGGCCAACCATGAGTTATCACCAACTTTTATTAAATGCGGTGGATCAAATACAACCATGTTAAAAGTTTCATCTTCAAATGGAATATTTCTAAAATCCCCAATTACATCAGGCTTTATAGAAATATGTCTACCATCGCATAATGTATCTTCTAATTCTCTTATATCCATATACACAGTGTCTTTGTTGGTTTTATCAAACCAAAACATTCTCGATCCACAACAGACATCAAGTATTTTCTTGTTCATCTTCAACTCTCCAATCAATCGCTTGTCCGCAATTTACACAGTAGTCATCTTTTGTCATTACGAGTTTTTTACATTTGGAGCAAAACCAAAACTCATGACTATATAATTCATTGATTTTACTTTGCACCTCTTCATGGATTGGCTTTGCTGGTATTACTTTTTCCACTAATTCTTTTATATCAATCATTTCATCCACAGTATCAAATGATGCGTGTTCTCTCAAATGATTAAATGCTTTTTCATACTTATTCATCTTCCATTTCTCCTCTCAACTGGAGTGCTGACATAATCAATACCCATTTTTAAGTCTTTCGTAATTAATTTTGTTCTTGTTTAAATATTCTTGATAGACTTCGTCAAATGAAAAACCTAGCATTTCGGTTAGATTTAAAAGAGCGTCTAGCTTTTCAAAATTACTTGCTACAACACCGATAAAGTTGCCTAACACACCTGTTACACCCATTCCAAATCGAATGATATAATAGCCATACTCTTTAATAATAAAATCTATATCATTATCATTTTGGTAAAGTTCCCATGTCATGACGAAATGATAAACATCAACCAATTCTTCTAATACTCTTTGACGATTGACAGGTGGTTGTGTTTTTTTCCACCAGCACCAAGCTCCTTTACATTCATGAGTTAACTCCCCTAATTCGTCGATAATAGCTAACTCTAATTTTTCTTCGGTCATGCTATCTTCACCAAATTCTTTTAAAATGTTTTCATTCAAATCTTTTTGCATTGTAAACATTTCTCTTAATTTTCCTTTAATGTTTAAATTTTCCATTTTAATAATCTCCTTTATTTGAAATAAAATAATACATAATATCCTGTAAATCCATTTTGAATATATTGGATGTTAATAATATTTGATTTGTTAATGATTCTTTTATTAACAAAATCTTCCAGCTCTATAACGTTTTCAAAAGTTTTATGCTTTAATTTTAATTTTTTAGCAAGATCATATTCGTTTTCTTTTGATTTCATTTCATCAACTAAAAAAACTTTTAACTCTTCATCTTGAGTTTTCAATATATCATCAATAATTTTTGAATTGTCACATTCAAAAGATTTTGGATTTTTTTCATAATTACCACTCATTCTAATTTCTCCTATCATTTAATATTTAATAATTTTCTGTACATAATGATTGCTTCTTTTAATGTCATATCATTAGGCACATATTGGAAATAACCTTTATTTTTCATAATTGTCAGTTCCATAACATTTGAAAATTTTTCTTCTTTATTTGATATGTTATAGGCTATTGTTTCTAGCAAATCTAATTCAAATTTCATATTTTTTCTCCTTGAATTGCCTATATATTTACGACGTATAACCTATTATTATACGACATCATTTAAACCTCTCTAAACCCTTATGTAGCAAGGATTTCAAGAGATTTTACTTTTAAAAAACTTTTTACTGTTTTTTTAATGAATTTTTCATAATTGATTGTGCTATTTTATTACTAGTCATATGATCATACTTTTCATCAACTAGCTTATCTGATATCTTCTCTTGTATTTGTTTAGTAATATCTATATCTTGTCTTTTTTTTAATTCTTCTTTTTTTAATTCCAATTTGATTTCCCAATTTTCTGGTACAACATCTTTATTAAAAAAGCTGCACATAAAGTTGTATAAACAGCCTTTACATTCATCATGATTTTTACAAAAGTTTTTGATAGTTGATAATGTTTCGTATTCTGCAATGTTATCTACTATAATCATCTTCTCCCCCCCTCCTAAAGAAATAATTTATTGATTATCAAAGCCAATAGAACACATAATAATAATTTCATTTTTTATTACCTATTCTTCTATTCCATAAAACATCCACAACCACCAAAATCACTACATTCAAATAAACTTAATTGCTCCGGTGTATTTTCAATAAGCCCTCTTAGTTGTTTTAAAGTGAATGTTTTACCCTTTCTTTTTAATATTGATACATCTTTATTTAATTTTTTTCTCAATAACTGCTCTTTGTTTTCAAACTCTAAATAGGTTATTCTATCTTTTTCTAATAAAAGTTTAAAATGACCTATTCCTGCTTTAAAACAACATCCTTTACAGTTATTATGAGAAAATCCTAATTTATACAAACGAGGTATCTCTATTCCCTCATTTTTTAATTCTTCTAGCATTTCATATTTACTGATCAATGGATTTTGACACATAGGAAATTCAACTTTATAAGGTTTATAATTTTTTCTTATAGCTTCACACCTATGTGTCTCTGTCCAATCAATTCCTAAATATAAAATACATTCATCTTCTTTAAAATTAGCTTTCAGCCATTCGTTAAATGGCTTTGATTTTAATTTCTTACTACAATTAGCTATTCTACTGTTGTAAAGAAAATTATCCTCATATGCTAATTCAAATGGTGTTTTTCCTATGGATAACCTAATAATTTTTAAATCAAATTTATTTTCTATATCATTTAAAAATCTATATAAATCTCCATCTTCTTGAAGTGTATCGCAAAATACCGCTATCACATCTTCTTTATCTTGTTTTTCTAATACTCTTTTTAAAGTGAAATAGCTTCCTATTCCACCACTTAATGAAATAATGTATTTCATAATCAACCACTATCTATCTAGATGTGGTTAAGCTGCTACTTGAGTCGTATCTCCATGTGTTAAGCTTTTATCAATGAACACGTCACATATCATTGAACCTAGTTTCACTAGGATAGATTACTCTCCTTTTTCTTTGATTTTTATTTCTACTACAAGTACTGGATATAACGTCATTCCTTCCGTGTGTGTACTTGGATATATTTCTGTTACTTCGCAATCATCTAGCTCATCAGCAATAGTATTGATATTTCCTGCATCTATTTTTGCTAAAGAGTTACCATTTTTATCAACAATAAACAGCTTTCCAACTGGCTTTAATACATATAATATATTTTTTAATTTCATATTTTTTTAAAACAAGCTTAATTGCTCATTTTCTTTCCTTTCTTCAAAATAACTACATCCCATTTCACTTAGTTCTTTTTCTCTACTGATCCAACCACATATATATCCATCGCATCTTGAATTGCATCCATATCTCTTTGAATGTGTTTCACCACTGTTTAATTTCCTTGACTTATCCAAATGTTTACATTCTAAACAAGTTCTCATAAATCACTATTCATCCTCTTTAATAAGATAGATTCTATAATTGCTTTTCGATGAATCACCTCTACTAACATAACTGTAAAATGTGCCTATTGTTATTCCTAATTTTTCTGTTATTTCTGCACTATTTCCAACCATGATTAAGTTTTCTTCTTTATCGTAAACGACATATTCATTGCTTCTTTTATCATTCATCAAATCCACCTCAAATCTTGCTTAGGATCTTTAACTGCGTTGTAGCAATAATCGATAACAGTTTGATAAGAAATGCATAAGTCTTTCGATGCATCCCATGCTGATGAATATTTTTTAAACAACTGATTATTTATAAATTTTCCAACTTCTTTCTGTTCCTTCTTTCTAGAGATGCTTCTATATTCTTTTTGAGAAATGATTTCTAAATTTTCAACTGATATATTTTCCCAATTGCCATCTTTTAATATAACAAAGTCACTTTTATTCATTTCTTTAATAAATAATGATGCAATTAGATTTTTAGCATATCTTTCTTTTCTATTGAATCTTATTACCGCAATCGTTTCATTTCCTCTTTTTTTAGGAAAAGGATAGAGTTCAGTTATACACCCACTAGCCCATTTGATGTAGAATCTACCATCACGTGTTGCATAATATTTTTTGGCTTTTTTCCCAGTTACTTCTCCTATCAATATACCATCCTTTTCATCATCTTCTACTAGGATGTATTTTCCTCTAAAAATACCTTGATTATTTAAAAAGCTAACTAACTGATATTCTTTAAAATCCAATTCTTTTAATAATTCTTTTTTTGAAATCTTTCCATATGACTTTGTAATATCATCTTTATCTAACATCAGATAATTCATTTCTTTTTACCTTTGCTAGAAAATTCATTATAGAGTTGATTCAATAAAAGAAATTCAATGCAGCCTAGACACAATAGAATAGCTAGAATATTAGCAACTCTACCCGTCAATAAAAGCAAACATCCAAAAAACATAACTGCTACAATCAATGCTTTCATCATAATCTTTTTCTTATTTGTCATTTTTTAGCTCCTTTCTTAATAAAAATAGTTCTTGTCTTAAACGTTTATTATCTTCTCTATATTCCACTGCCATCTCACGATATCGCAATCTTTCATTATCACATTGCTTATATCTAGTTTCTTGATAATCAAGTTCGATTTTTTGATTGTTAAACAATTCTTTTTGACGTTCTACTTCATTTTTGAGCTTTTTATTTTCATACACCAAAGGAAAGTGTTTTTCCTTTGTCCAATTGATTAAGAAATCTTCTAGCTTTTCTCTTTTTGTTGGCTCTTTTTCCGTTTCCTTTTTAGCTTTATTTGTCAAAACAAACTCACCTGCTCATATCTTTTTTTATTTAGTTCATTATTATAAAATTTAACTAGTTCATTGTATTTGTTTGTTAAAATTGAGCTATACCATTTTCCATCAATCAAATAATGAAAATTGTTTTCTTGAGGATCATCGATAGGGTAAAAGCAACAAGTATACTGTTTTCCTTTTTCCATAAAAACAGCATTTTCAATAATTCGTCTTACATACTTATCTGCTGGCTCTAGATTATAATAATTTAGTACTTTGTCTTGATGCTCATTAAGAGTATTATTTATCCATATGGCTTTCATAATTCAAACAATGTAGGCTGATTCAATGAACGTTCAAGAGTTTGAATAAAATTCAATCCCGTTTTAAAATAACTTTCTTTGATTTCACAACCTATTCCATTTCTGTTTAATTTAACCGCTGAATAAGGAACTGACATAACTCCACCAAATGGATCAAATACTGTTTCTTTTTCATTTGAATACCATTTAATTAAATGCTCAATTAAATCTAATTGGAGTGGTGTCATATGTTTTTCATCTTTTTCTTCCTTAGCAATTTTAGTGTTTAAGACATTTGTTCTTGATACTTTAGGTGATTCTTTACCAATTCCCCAGCAAGGACTAGCTAAACGTGTCCATTGATGAAACTCATCATCGATATTTTCGTGTATTACATGAACCCATTCATCTTCTCGCTCATGTTTTTGCATCAATATAACGTAATCCGGCATTCCCGTACGTGTGATTTCAGCAAACTTCTTATAAGAGTTCCACAAGATAGATGCTGATTTAGTTCTAGTAGCTTCAATTTGAGGATCCTTAAATACTGTGATTTCTCCGTGATAAGTCCATCCATGCTTTTGAAAAGCTTTGATGGTCATTCCTCTAAAATCTATCAAGCCCATTGCTCCATCTCTTCCTTTGAAAGTTGGAATCTGCATCACGTGTAATGCAATGATGCGCCCCGGTCTCGTTATTCTATAAAGTTCTGGGATCAAGTAATCCATTTGTTGGAAGAATTCATTTAAATCTTTTACATTGCTAAAATCTCTAGGATCATCACTGTAAGTATAAAGATTGGCAAATGGAATCGATGTGATTGTCAAATCAATACAATCATTTGGCAACTGTCTACATACATTTACGCAATCGTCATTGTATAATTGGTAACTCATATAAATGCAGGTAAATCAATCTTTTGAGATTGGTGTACCTCTTCCACCTCACTTTCATTAAAATTCAATAACTGTATTTCTTGAACAGACATATCCATTTGATTTTTCAAATTATGCTGCAATTCTTTTTTCTTATTGACATTGTCCAAAATGTGAAGTTCAGTACTCCCTAAAACGATATAAGAAAAAACTGTATGCTTTTGTCCAAATCTATAGATACGTCGCAATGCTTGATGATAATTTTCATAAGAATAAGTCAATCCGCAAAAGATCACATTATGGCATTTTTGAAAATTCATTCCATAACCGAATATTTTAGGTTTTGAAATCAACACTCTTGTTTTTCCTTGTTTAAAATCCAATGCGCATTGTTCTTTTCTTTGAGGTTTATCGCTTCCTCTTACTTCAATTGCTTTTGGAATGTATTTTTTTAATAAATCAGCTTCTAAATTTGTATCACACCAAATCAAGTATTGATCATCATCTTTCATGACTATTTCAGCACATTTTTTAGCACGTATATCAGCAGTTCTATTTTTCTCTTTATGAAATGAAGTGGCTGATGTTCCAATGTCTCTAAATAGTCCATGTTCAAAGCTATCATCAATTACATCAATATCGATAATGATATTCTTTTCGATAAGCTTAGGTAAAACATAATAATCAGCATTAAATCCTAAGTCTTTTGGATTCTCGATATTGACTGACCATGAACAGCACCATCTATAAAAATCCTTTGTGGCATGACCTTTTAAGCGATATGTTCCTGTTTTCATATCATTTATGAAATAAGTTGCTAAAGCTTGTGCGGTAGTGACTATTCCTAAAAAATCAGCATGATTGAGCAATTCCATTAAATCGTTTGGTGCAGGAGTTGCGGTACAACATAACTTGTATTCAGTATCTTTAAATAAATTAGTTAAGTTTACTCTTGTTTTACCAGTAAAATTTTTTAAGATGCTTGATTCATCCAAAACTACACCAGAAAACAAAGAAGTATCGATATTATCCAACTGCTCATAATTTGTAATATAAAGCCCGTTATCAATAGAAAAATCATCTCTTAATACATGAACCTTATAACCTAATAGTGGAGCTTCTTCATAGGCTGTTTGTACAGTTACACCGAGTGGCGCAACTATCAATACTGGCTTGTCAGTATAAATATTTACTTGATGTGCCCATTCCAATTGTTGCAATGTCTTTCCCATCCCGCATGCTTCAAAAAGACAAAATCTTTTCTTTTTGAGTGCTTTTTTAACGATGGCTTTTTGATAATCAAATAAAACGGAGTTTAGATCATCAACTTCAATATCAATTCCATTTGTTTCTTTGATTTTCTTTTTTGATTCCAAAAATTCTTGATAATTCATTTTTTCACTTCCTTTTCAAAGGATACATAATTAATAAAGCTCTATGCTTTTGTTCAGTTATCATCGTCAGACGATAACCAATCAATCTATATTTATCAGCATAATTCTTTCTAAATATTTCTTTCATATCCTCATAATCAATGCATTCAAAGATGGCTCTTTTGTATGTTTTTTGCATATTTGACCTCCTCAAACACCTATATAACTATGACGTATAACCTATAATTATACGACATTACTTAAACCTCTCTAATCCCATATGTAGCAAGGGTTTCGAGAGATTTTGATATCAAAAAACTTTTTCTATTTTTTCTTCTACTTTTTTCATTTCCTGTATGATCTCTTCTATTTTTTCATTAGAATTAATAAACAATGGATTGAGTATTACTTTTGCATATTCACGTGTGATAAGATTATTGTTTTCATCCACTCCTAAATGCAAAGCTACTTCTTTGATATAGCCATCATTTCTGGTCTCTTTTAAACTATTTTTAAAACCAGTCATAAACTTAATTAGTTTTTCTTCTTTTACTACAGTTGTTGCTTCAAACTGCATCTTTTGTTTAGCAAGTATTTCTACTGTTTTTACTTCTATAATCATTTTTTTACCTCGTTTCTATGTTGTGACTTCTATAATTAAAGTTTGATCATAATCTATTGCAAAACCAGTTACAGTTGCATTTAAAAGGCATTCTTTCAAATAATTTTTATATTTCTTATCTGTAGCAATTACCACATAATGTTCATCGTCACTTGCTATCATTCCGTTAACAATTGTAATTTTGTAGCTTTCATTCTGAAACGCTTCTAAAAATTCCTTTAACGTTTTCACTTTCATCACCTCTTTAATATTTGATTCTTTCAACATTCTTTTTCTTTTCCTCTACAGAAGTATTCGCATATATTTCAGTCGTTTTAATATCTGAATGTCCTAAAATCCTAGCAAGCTCTGTTGAGTTGCCACCAGCTTTTAAAAATTGGATAGAAAACATATGTCTGAATGAATGCGGATGTGCCTTTGCTAAATCAATACCTCTGCACATTCCACATATCTTTAAAATTCTTCTTTCAACTGTTCTTTCTGATATCATTGAACCATCATTCTTTTTTTCTGATGGAAATAACGTACCAGATTCAATCTTTTTATCTTTGGCATATGCAAGTAGCTCTCTTCTCAAATCTCCTCGCATGGGAACGCTACGTTCCTTACCTTTATTAAATACAGTTACATATTTTTTTGATTTGCTCTCTTTGATATTTTCAACTGTATAGTATTTAAGCTCAGAAACACGTATTCCCGTATATGCAAATATCTTCATGATCATGTAAGTTTCAACGTTTCCCGTCTTTTTCGCTTTTGAAAGCATACGTTTAAATTCTTCTGGTTTGATGACATTTTCAATTGATGTCTTTTCCTGCTCTTTGATAACTTTCAAACGATAGTCACTTACATATGTTTTTGCCTTTGTGGAGTTGTATTCCCCTTTTTCATTGAGTTCTACATATTTGACAAACTTATTGATTATGATGATGTAGTTATTGACTGTTTTAGTAGAAAAGTTTTCTACTATTTTTTTCTTGTAAGAAATCAAATCACTTTTTGCTACATCTTCTTTATCGAAAAAATCAACAAAATCATTTACAACTTTTCTATATTTGTTATATGTAGCTGCTGCTTTTTCATCCATAACTTCATCTTCAATAAATTCATCTATGTATGATTTAAGCATCGACTTTGTCAATTTTATTTTCATCTCAGATGTTTCTCCTTACATTCTTTTTTTCAGTAAAGTCTTTATTTCTCATACGTACATAGATGTAATACATATGATTGACTTTGTTATAGCGGATTTCATGATCGAGATAGGCTTTAGACTTATAATTGCTATTCATATAAATTGATACATTTGTATCATCAGCAATCATATTTCTAATCTTCTTTTTTGAAAAAGACGTATAGCTTTTTCTCTCTCTTGGCTGTTTCAAACCTTTCGATGCTTTCCATCGCTTTTTTCCTTCAGGATCTTTAGATAAATAATTAGCAAGACCAGATAGTTCATATTCATCTGGTTCAAGCTCTTCAACTTTTATCCTTATTCCATTTGTCCATAAGTCTTTCATCACCTTCCTATCGATACCTCCCTCGATAATCAAATGATGATGGACCCTAATCTTCTTTTGAGGATCATACTCCGTCACATAAATATACTTAGCGTTTTGAAGCTTCTTTTTCTTTCTTCTATAGTTGATTTTTCTAATCAGCTTATAAACTTCCTTTTCAGCATCTTCAATGTTTGGAGGAAGATTTTCATTTGAATAAGTCAAATGCATAATATAATCATCTTTAGTAAAGTTAGCATTGAGCAGTCTAATAAATTGCTTTCTTGAATTTCTATCATTCAAACTTTTCTGTGCTTTCTTTGATTTTCTTTTTACTTTGAACTCTTGGAAATCCTTTTTATTGAAAATTGGATAAAGTTCAACCTCAAACATATTTCCAGCACTTATTGTTTTAGCAACATAATGATGATCAATGCTGTTTGTCTTTAGAAGACTCTCTATTTCCTTTTCTTCTAACTGATTGATAGGTGTATCATACAAAGATTCATAGTCATATTCTTTATCTGTGTATTTCTTTTTTGTCGACTTGTTAGGACGCATTACAAGAGATACAAGACATCATAGAAACTATATTTTTAATAGAATATATCTACTTTTTTAATAGAAATATGCTATAATGATTGTGTTAGGTTAATATAATTTCTAGATGCCATTGACCATTGGTTGATGGTCTCTTTTTTTATTGAAAATATTTATCTATGAAATCCTTGTTATCTTGATACATCTCACCGGCTAAAAGATCATTTGCTTCCAAAAGAACTTTTCTTTTATTTTCTTGCTTATTCAAAATCGCACATAGCTTCCCAAAAATCATTACATCACTCAAATAATAATGTGCAGCTAACGTATCAAAATCATCACATACACCCGCATTTTCAAAATGTTTAATGTTTTTTAACACATAAATATTTAGAAAATCATTGTATGTATCTCTTTGTCCGTCTTTTGATTCGATTGATGACAAATCAAGAAACAACTGAGTTGATACTGGACTGCAGTATTTTTCAGTATCCATATTTTTTCTCCTTTCAAAAAAATAAAAAGCTATTATCAAAACGTATTTATCACTTAAAAACATCGTATTTTTCTCTTTTTATGTTTGTAATCAAAATCATTTTGCAAATTTGGAGGCATGAGAATGATTGATAATAGCTTTTTAGAGGTTATTACCTCTTAGCAATCATAGAAATATTTTTGTTAAGGGCTTGTGTATCGATTGTAGTAAGAGTCTCTATGATTGCTAACAGATAAAAACTATCTGTTATTTATATAAGCCTTTAGAAAAAAGCAGTTAATAATAAATCGGCTATAATAGTTAGGATCTTAGCAATAAATAAAAGTGTAATTATAACTGTTGCCAATCCTTTGAATGATAAATTTTCAATTTTCATTTTTTAATTCATCCATTTCTTTTAAAATGCGTTCCTTTTCATTATGCATTTCTCTAACTTGATACTTTAAAGCACTTACTTTATTCGCTAATTGAAACCACATTTCTTCTAATTTTTTATAATCTTTTATTAAAAGCATGATTATAATTGCTTGAATCACATTGACTATAAATGAAATTAACAGAACCATATGAATTCTCCTTTCAATGTTAATATTGAAGTTTCTCAACTGAGAGGAACCTGCCATCTGAAGGAAGTTCAACAAATGAAACACATACGTACAAACAAATACTAGTAAATGGCATTTAATGACAAGTTCCTTTCAGCTGAGAAAATATTTTTATTAAACTTTATTTAAGATTTCTTCCATTTTTAATGACAAATCTAATGTTCTTGCTGTTTCAATAGCATTAAATAAATAATGATATTCATCTTTGCTAATGATGTCTTGGAGATACATGGTTTCAACGTATGCATCTAACTTTCCGCTAAAATAATCTTTCAAATCTTCAGTTTTTAGAAGATCTAAAAAACATCTGTCAAACCTAATAATCAAAATAGTTTGTTTATTTTCTATAACTTTCATTTTATAAATCCCCTTTCCTATTGATTATTAGAAATAATTTTCAAGATTTCATACATAGTTTTGTTTAGCTGAATAATGTTTTGGTTTATCTCTTCTAGTTTTGAATCTCTACGTTCTTCAGCTTCTTCTTTCAGCATTATTTCAAATTCTTCACCATTCAAAATTCCACCATTTTCTAAAATCTTGCGTAATGAATGTTTTTTTATTTTCTTTTCAACTTTGTTTCCACTGCAATAAATGTTCATATATTTATTTATACCTTTCTAGGAAACTTCTCGCTTAGCTGCTTCTTTAACTTCCTTTGCTGTTAATCCCATGAAATCTAACAACCTGTTAACTAGAATCACGTTGAAACAGTTTTCTAATCCTTCAGCTTCTACTTGACTTCTAATTTCGTGATAAATTTTGCTTGCTTTTGTACTTCCACATGGCACAAATTTAGCCACCTCACTGCATGTTAAATATCCTTTATTGATATATTGCAATCTGGTTTGATTGATTTTAGAGGTATCTATAATTTTTCTTGGCATTTTTCATCACTCCTTTTCTACTTTTGATAGCTGTACATCTTGTTTGTCAAAATGACATTTTAGTATCACTTATTTGTTGTAGTATTTTCCATTTTCACGTGTCTCCTTTTTTTATTTTTAGTGGTAGTATTTTCTTTTTATTTTAATAAGTCTGCAGGTTCACAATCTAAAGCATTTGCAATAGGAATAATGTCATCTGCTACAATAATTTTTCTTCCATTTAGCATGTCATTAAATTGTTTATCAGTGTACCCAGCTCTATTTCCTATTACATATTGTTTATATCCTTTTTCTTTAATAATGCTTTTGATATTTTTAGCAATATTACTTTTCATTTCTTGTACTCACCTCTTTCTTGCACACTTTTCTTGTACATTTACATATTAGAACACTATTCTTGTTCAGTCAAGATATTTTGTACAACTTTCTTGTATTTTTATCTTGACCGACCAAGACTTTAAGATTAGTATGAAATTGAAGGAGGATAAAGCAATGACTATAGGAAGTAGAATTAAAGAATTACGAGAAGCAGCTAATCTTACTCAAGATGAACTAGCAAAAAAAGTTGGTGTTACTAAATCTGCTATTGGAAACTACGAACAAAATATTAGTAGTCCTAAGGAAAGTGTTCTTTACAATCTAATTGATGCACTTGATTGTGATGCCAACTACATTTTTCAAGACGGATTAAATATAAAATCCAAAGAGTTCAAATTAACACCACATGAACAAGAACATCTAAAAAAATATCGTTCATTAAATAATGATGGCAAAGAAATAGTCGATATTATTTTAGAAAGAGAATATCAGTTTTTAGAATATCGTAAAAAAATTGAAGATATTAAAGGAAGTGAAAAATAATTATGGATAAGTATTCTAGAAATGGCAAAATTTTAATTACTGTTTTGGGTGGCTGGTTTGGACTGCATCATTATTTAAATAAAAATTATAAAATGGGTGTGCTTTATACATTTACTTTTGGTTGCTTTTACATTGGCTGGATTATTGATATAGTTAAAGTTTTAAAAGATAAGACAACAAGTGAAGATGTACAAATGAAAAAAGAAACACCTATAAAAAATGAAGTAAATAACAATTCTATCAACGATAATGTAACAATCAATAATGAAGTCCCTGTTATTGATTTATCTGCTGAATATCAAAAAGTTAAAACATTGGATATGCCAAAAGATTATGTAACTATTGATGTTGAAACTACTGGTTTAGATTTTAACAATGATAGGATCATTGAAATTTCGGCTATTAAATATATAAATAATAGCGAAGTCGATTCATTTTCTTATCTCGTTAATCCAAATATGAAATTAAGTGAAACAATTATAAGGATTACTGGTATAACAAATGAAGATTTAATAGATAAACCTACAATTGATGAAGTTTTACCTAAATTCATTCATTTTATTGAAGACTATACATTAGTTGCTCATAATGCTTCTTATGATTTCAAAATGATTACAGCTGAATGTAATAGATGTCATTTGGATGTGATTAAAAATAAAGTTGCTGATACGTTAGTTTTTGCTAAAAGGTATTACTCAAAAAAGGAAGTTGAAAATTACAAACTAGAGACATTTAAAAAATATTTTAATTTAGACTATCAATCACACAGAGCACTTGCTGATTGCTATACGTGTGCGTATCTTTATCAACAATGTTTAGAAAAATATAAAGAATCAATGCCACAATTAAACGATGATGAAGTAAAAGTATTAGAAATAGTAAAAGATATTTTACAAAAAAATAATCTTGATACTTCTGCACTACGTGGATTTTTATTAAGTTCTAATGTATTATCAATATCTATTTTTTATAGCATTTTTAAAATAAAATGTAGAGGAAAATTAAAATATATTTTATTTGATAGCAGCATAACCGAAGAATCATATGATTTTTCAAATTTTGAATTAGCTGCACCTAGTAAAAGTGAAAATTCAAATTTCAGAATTCTATATAGTGATGTAAATGAATTATATGAATTAGAAAAAATTATTGTAGATGAATATTTAAAAACAAAAAATAGTGCAGACTATTACATTAGAGAGGTTTCTTCTGGCAAAAGAAATTTTGATGATTATTTATTAACTGGTTATAAAATATAAAAAAAATCAGTGGCTGGCACCACTGATCGTTACACATGAAAATGGAAAATACTACCACATATTTTCTTCAAAACATAAAAAAACTTTTTATGCTTTTTCCCTCATGAGCAAATTTATTTTACCATATCTGCTCATGAATTTAAAGTTACAAACAAAGAATCAGTAATTAGTATAAAATATATCATTAATTACGATTTAATATTAAAAAATACTTTATATTACTTAAAAGAAAGGATATGACTATTTATGTCAGTACATAAAGATGAAAAGACCGGCAAATGGTATTACACTGGTAAGTATCGTGATTTAGCAGGAAAGCGACATGATTATAAGAAAAGAGGTTTTAGAACCAAGAAAGAAGCAAAGACTGCAGAAGATGCATTTTTATTAAAAATTAAGGGCGGTCAAGGAAGAATTAAGATGAATGCTTTAATTGAGCTTTATCATCAAGAAATGAAAAGTGTTATTAAATATTCTACATTGAGAATGTATGAAATGATTGAACGATTACATATAATTCCTTTTTTTGGAGATAAGTATATTGATACAATAAAAACTGTTGATATTACTAAATGGAATAAAGAAAGAGCTTTGACTGGCAATAATGGTGGTCCTTATAGTCAAGAATATATTAATAATTTATATTTGCATATGTCGGGGCTTTTAACTTTCGCTGTTAATCATAAACTATTGGATGATAATCCTTGTAAGTATGCTAAGCCTTATAAAGATCCTAATGAAGTGAAGAAAGAAGAAAATGCTGTTGAAAATTTTTGGGAAGTAGATGAATTTAATAAATTTATAGCTACTGTTGAAAATATCGATAACAAAGAAACTTATGATACATTATTTTTAACTGGATTAAGGATTGGGGAACTTTGTGCGCTAAGATGGTGCGATTTAGATTTAGAACATAAGAAATTAAGTGTTAGAGGTTCATTTAGTACAGCATCAAGAAAAGTTACTTCTCCAAAAACGAAAACATCTATCAGGACAATAGATCTTCCTAATCGACTTGTTGAAGAATTAAAACAAAGATATGAAAGAAAGAAAAAATTAGATGGATTTAATGATCTTTATTATGTTTTTGGTGACATTGCTGTAACTTGGCCAGGAACATTCCGTTATCGTTTCAATAACGATTTAAAGAACGTGGATGTAAAACATATAACGATTCACGGGTTTAGACATAGTCATGCCAGTTATCTTCTTTCTAATCCTATGATTAGTGAGAGCTTAGTCGCTGAAAGATTAGGCCATTCTATTGATATGTTAAGAAGTACTTATGCTCATATTTATGAAAAAAGACGTACAGCTTTAGTTGAATATATAGAAAAATTATAAAATGTCGTCCATTTGTCGTCCACATATTATAAAAAGCCTCGTATAATCGAGGCTTTTTGTTAATTAATCTAAATCAGCACCGTTTGATTCGAATGCTTTTTTGATCCATTGATATGATTTTTTAGGAATACGTTTCATATCTCTTAAATCTTTATTTGTTCTATTTACATAAACAAATCCATAACGTTTATCCATATTACACATACTTGCTAGAATATCAATTGGTCCCCAAGTAATATATCCTAAACAATCAACACCATCTTCAAAGATTGCATTTTCCATTTCTTTGATATGATCTCTATGATAATTAATACGATAATCATCTTCAATTGTACGACCTTCAGCTAACATTTGATCTACTTCTTCTTGACTCATATCTTCACGCCAACCAATACCATTTTCAAGAACGAATACTGGAAGACCTGTTCTATGATGTAAATCATTTAATGTCCATCTAAATCCAACTGGATCGATTTCCCAATCCCATTCATTTGCTTCACAATGAGGATTTTTAATTTGTTTTTCATTTACACATTCATGAGCTGGTCTTTCATAATCAAATTCACCTGTTTTAACAGTGTTTGAACGATAATAAGAGAAAGCAATATAATCAACAGTGTATTTTAATAATTCTTCGTCACCTTCTTCAAAAGTAGGCATCCATCCTCTATTTTCAAGATAAGCATTCCAATAATCAGGATATTTACCTTGAGCAAATGTATCAACTAAGAAACCATTTAATAAATTATATCCTTTAGTAGCAAAGAAATTATTTTCTGGACTATTTTCATAAGCATAAATATTAGTAATAGCACCCATACCACAGAATTTAGCATCTGGTTGCATTTGTCTTAAAGCACGTACTGCTTTACAGTGAGCCATCATAACATTGTGGTTTACTTGATATAAGTGTTTTGGATAGCTAACTCCTTCAGGAATAACTTCAGCATTAGAAACACGTAACATCATACTGTGTAAGTTTTGTTCATTGAATGACATCCAATGTTTAACACGATCTCCAAATCTTTCAATACAAACTTTAGCATATCTTTCAAAACAATCTACAACATAACGAGATGCAAATCCATTATATTCTTTTACTAAATGATAAGGCATATCAAAATGAACTAATGTAATCATTGGTTCAATACCAGCAGCTAATAATTTATCAATTAAATCACTATAAAATTTAACCCCTTCTTCATTTACTGGTTCATCTAATGTTCCATTAGGAATAATACGAGACCAACAAATAGAGAAACGATAAAAGTTGAATCCCATTCCTTTCATTAATGCAATATCTTCATCATAACGAGTATATTCATCAATAGCATCGTTCCAATCAGAAAATTCAGGATTCATAGGTCTTACATCATAAACACATAAACCTTTTCCTCCTTCATTTCTATGTCCTTCTGTTTGGAATGATGAAACTGATCCACCCCAATAAAAATCTTTTGGTAATTTTCTTTCCATAAAATGTTCTCCTTTTTTATATCCACCTAACATTTTAATCATCTCATCTTGAAAGTAAATATCTTCGATATTCCTTTTTATAATGTTTCATATTTAATTAAAATAAAACCCATTTCATGAAACTTTGTTCCATGTTATACTATAAATGGTGATATAAAATGAGTATAATGACACAATTAGAATTTGAGTTAGATTTCTCTCATTCAGAAAAAGAAATCGCCCATTATATATTAAACGAGGGAGAAAAAGTTTTAAATCTTTCTATCAAAGAACTCGCTAAAAAAACATATACCTCTCCAGCTACTATCGTAAGACTTTGTCATAAATTAGGTTTGGAAGGTTATGGTGATTTTAAAATCAAATATTCTGCTGAATTACAATTTGATTTAGCTCATACAGATCGTATAGATGTTAATTTTCCCTTTAATGAAGAAGATAATGATTCCATGGTTGCTTATAAACTAGCTAGTTTAAATCAAGAAGTCATCGCGGAAACCATCCAATTGATTGATTTTGAACAACATCATCAAATAGTTGAACTACTTGATCAAAACAAAGATATCGATATCTATGGAACAGGAAATTCATTACTTGCAGCTATGTCTTTCCAACATAAAATGATGCGAATACAAAGAAACGTTAATCTCAAAATGCTCGCTGGAGAACAAGTCTTTATGTCTTATAATTCCAATGAAAACAAAATAGCAATGATTATTTCTTATTCAGGGGAAACCAATGAACTTATTAAAATAGCAAAAATATTAAAAGAAAAGAAAACACCTATCATTGTCTTAACTTCAATTGGTGATAATCGACTTTCCCATTATGCAAGCTATATTTTAAATATTGGATCACGGGAAAAGATTTTTACCAAGATAGCCCCTTTTGCTTCACAAACATCGATTGAATATATTTTAAATGTGATCTTTTCTTGTTTATTCAAAAAGAATTATCAAAAAAACATCCAAAATAAAATAAGCTATGATAAAGAAAATGACGTTCGTCATCCTTTACATAGCCCTGTTAATGATATCATAGAATAAAAAAGGGACAAAATAAATTTTGTCCACATGGTAATAATCTTTGAAGATTATTACCTTTTTCTTTAAAATGTTAGTTG
>ENA-OUQS01000346-OUQS01000346.1-human-metagenome-genome-assembly--contig:-NODE-346-length-58676-cov-16.151072_pt1 | contig 58676 bp, 52 predicted proteins | sample MGYA00248463_ERZ548848 | MGnify/ENA primary metagenome ERZ548848 (study PRJEB26491, sample SAMN04978192) | human metagenome | host: Homo sapiens | study: EMG produced TPA metagenomics assembly of the... | reverse complement strand
ATTTCCGTGCAGTAAAGGTTAAAGAGTGTGTTGCAGTACCGAAGTCAAAGAAACTCCTTCAGTTCACTCTTGATGACGGAACAGGCACGGATAGAACCATTTTAAGCGGTATTCACGCATATTACGAGCCGGAAGAACTTGTTGGTAAGACACTTATCGCAATCACAAATCTTCCCCCAAGAGCAATGATGGGCATTGATTCTTGCGGTATGCTTCTGAGTGCAGTACACGAAGAAGAAGGCGAAGAAAAGCTCCATCTGCTTATGGTAGATGACCATATTCCGGCAGGTGCAAAGCTCTATTAAGAAGTACCGTTTTACCCTACAAAACGGGATGTACTTCATTTGTGAAAAAGCTCTGAAAATACACAAATACACCAAATTTACACCAAATGGTGCCTGAAACGGTGCAGAGCCTTAAAAATCGCATAATTTTCAAGATATATGGGCAGTTCCAATCGGGATTGCCCATTTTTTCGTTATAAACCGATGTTTGCACAGAAGATGGATAACAGTTAAGATGTTCCTGACGATACGATATTGTATGAGCTTAAAATCGGAGGAATAAGAAGCAAGAAATGTATATGCGATTGACACTGAGAGAAAAAGAGATGGCAGATATGTTTGAGCAAATGAGCAAGGAAGAACAGGAAATAATGATTGAGTTTGCAAAAAGATTACGAACGGAAGACCCTAAAGAATTGGTAAAAGAAATAAATCAGCGATTACATATAGATGATGAGTAATCGGTCGTATGTTGCCCTTTGAGAGAAGAAAAATCTTTTCTTGATGGGCTTTTTTATTTTTACTGAGATTCGCAAACTACAAGAAAAAGCCGAAACTTCATATACTCTAATCACAGAGGAAGTGGAGGTTTTGATATGAGTAACAGTTTAGCAGAAGTACACCCAGAGCTTGTTTCGGAGTGGTCGGAGAAGAACTTACCGCTTACACCTGATGACATTACTTTCGGTTCAAATAAAAAAGTATGGTGGAAAGGTACTTGCGGACACGAATGGCAAACAAGCGTTAAGGCTCGTTCTAATGGAGAAAAATGTCCGATATGTTCCGGTGCGAGAGTGATTGCAGGTATTAACGATTTGGCGACATTAGAGCCGTTACTGGCAAAGCAGTGGTCAAAAAAGAATAAGATAAAACCGACAGAGGTTTCTATTGGTTCTCATAAGAAAGTGATTTGGAGATGTGAGAAAGGACACGAGTGGGAAGCTGCCGTTAAGAGCAGGACAATAAATAAAACGGGTTGCCCGTATTGCTCTCATAATAAAGTGTTGGCAGGATTTAATGACCTTGCAACGCTTCTGCCGGATATAGCTGCCGAGTGGTCGGACAGAAATTATCCGTTACTTCCAACTCAGGTTACGGTCTTTGCCAATCGTAAGGCGTGGTGGAAGTGTAAGGATTGCGGCAGAGAGTGGAACACCCTTATTTCTACCCGTTCCGGTGGGAGTAAATGCCCGTATTGCAGTGGGTACATATTCTCGAAAGGGTTTAACGATTTGCAGACAACACACCCTGAAATTGCTTCGGAGTGGTCGGAGAAGAACTTGCCTTTGAAACCTGATGAAGTAAATGCAAAGTCGAGGAAAAACGTCTGGTGGAAGTGCAGAAAATGCGGTAATGAGTGGAAATCCGTTGTCAATGCCCGTGTGAAAGGTACGGTATGCCCCGTTTGTGCAGAGAGAGAAGTCCTTGCCGGATATAATGATTTGGCGACAACGGACAGTCAGCTTCTCAGTGAATGGGATTATGAGCAGAATAAATTGAAGCCGACAGAGGTATCACGAACTTCAGCAAAGAGAGCGTGGTGGAAATGCAGGCACGGTCATTCATGGAGTATGAAGATAAGTGAAAGGACGATATTGAATAAAGGCTGCCGAATTTGTGAGCAAGAATATTTATCTCTATTTCCTGCTTTGGCTGTCAGCTATTATTCTAATAAGAAAGGCTTGAAAGCAGAACTTGATTCTGACCGATTGCTTGGAGTTCCGCTTGAAACATACATACCTTCAGAAAAGTTGGCTATTGAGTCAGGAAGTGCTGACGAGAATATAGAAATAATGAAAGCATATATGTGTGAGCAACGAGGAATAAGACTGATTAAACTGCCGATGAAAGGCACTGAACTGGATTATGCCGACAGCTTAAAAAGAGCTTTTCAGAACGTACATATATTTATTTCTTCTGATACAGAGGAAGATGTGGAGATAATCAAAAATACATTTGAAAGATGGAGGGACAGCCAATGAGAGAGAAAACCTATCATCTATACTTAAATGAAGAAGAACGAAGCCGAGTGATACAATCGCTCATTGAACTGAAGAACAATTTAGCAGCTCAGGGACGATACACCGATGCAGTAGATGATGTCCTCTGCAAAGTGCTTGAAGCAAAGAAAAAGAAATTGAAAATTGAATACATTTAGAACGTTGATTTGCCGTCTGTTTCCTAACCGGAGCAGGCGGCTTTTTTTATTTCAAAAAATTTTTCAAAAAAATTTTTCAAAAAAATTTTCGGAAAAACGGCGATTTTGGGTGTGCATTTCATACCCCTTTGTCCAAATGAGTGAAGGGGCTCATTCCGGATAGCAAAAACGGAAGCCTTTTCGCTTGAAAACTGAATAAGTCATTCACTAAGACTTTATTTCTGATGATAGCCACTTTAGCAGGTACGCCGTGATTTCTGCATTTCAGAATAGCGAGAACTCCGGCTATGAGTATCAGGTTGCCCCTGATATGGCGATGACAGTCAGAATGATAATGATACTTCTCTACGGAGCTGGCGGAGTACCCGGCAGAGGTTAGAATCCTATGATACAGATAAGCAGTCTGTTCCTTAGTGATTTCCCATAAGCATTTTGCTTGGCAAGGGGTGTTGAGAACAAATATTGCTATGACCGATTAGGAAATGAGTCGGTCAGGTACATAGCCATAATGCGGTGGCTATGAATTTTCAGAAAGGAGGGCAAAAAGAAGTGTCAAACTGTAAAACGATTTCCGTATGTAACCAGAAAGGCGGAGTCGGAAAGACCACCACAACAGTTAATCTCGGAGTCGGGCTTGCAATGCAGGGCAAGAAAGTATTGCTCATAGACGCAGACCCGCAGGGCGATTTAACGACTTGTCTTGGTTGGCAGGATACAGACGGCTTGGGTATCACGCTTGCAACGAAACTCACAGATGTAATCAATGAAACGATGACAGACCCTATGGCTGGTATCCTGCACCACGAAGAAGGTGTTGACCTTGTTCCGGCAAACCTTGAGCTTTCAGCAATGGAATTTAACCTTATGAACGCAATGAGCAGAGAAACTACACTCAAGAACTATCTGAGTCAAGTGAAGAACAGATATGATTATGTAATTATAGACTGTATGCCTTCACTTGGTATGGTTACTCTCAATGCTTTATCGGCGGCAGACAGTGTTATCATTCCGGTTCAGGCTCAGTATTTGCCTGCAAAGGGTATGACACAGCTTGTGCAGACCATTTCAAAAGTAAAGAAGTATATCAATCCAGATATTAAGATAGACGGTATGCTGCTTACTTTGGTGGATAGCCGAACAAACCTTGCAAAGAGTACGGTGGAAGCACTCAGGGCAAACTTCGGTAATCAGATAAGAATGTATCGAACACAAATCCCGATTGCCGTAAAAGCCGCTGAAACTTCTTCCAAAGGCAAAAGCATTTATGCTTATGAGCCAAACAGCACAGTGTCTAAGGCATACGCTGAATTTACAAAGGAGGTGTTAGCCGATGGCAGGAAGAAAGAGCGACTTCACTCTCACGAAACTCGATGATTTATTTACCACGCAGGCACAGAGAGATGAAGAACAGCTTTCAAAAATCCGAGATATTCCGTTAGAGCTGATTGATGATTTCCCAGACCACCCGTTTAAGGTCAGGGACGATGAAGATATGATGCAGCTTGTGGAGAGTGTCAAGGAAAGAGGGGTTATTACTCCGGCAACGGTAAGGCAGAAAGAGGACGGCAGATATGAACTTGTTTCAGGACACAGACGAAAGCGAGCTTGTGAACTGGCAGGATTTGAAACACTGAGAAGTGAGATTGTAGACCTGAACAGAGATGAAGCGACCATTTTAATGGTTGAAAGTAATTTCCAGAGGTCAGAGATATTGCCGAGTGAAAAAGCCTTTGCCTATAAAATGCGTTTGGAAGCAATGAAAAGGCAGGGAGAAAGGACAGATTTAACTTCTCGCCCAGTGGGCAATAAGTTGTCAGTAACTCAGGTTGCAGATGAAGTTGGAGATAGTGAGCGTCAGATACATCGCTATGTGCGTCTGACAAACCTTGTTCCTGAACTGCTTGAATTTGTTGATGAGGGGCGTATTAAAATGCGTCCTGCCGTGGAGCTTTCCTATCTTGATGAAGATTGCCAGCGTGATGTGGTTGACGAAATCGACTTGAATGACGCAACCCCGTCACACGACCAGACAATCCGTATGCGAAAGTTATTCAACGAGGGCAACCTTACAACAGAAGCAATCCACGCTGTTATGTCTGAGGAAAAGCCGAACCAAAAGGAAAAAATCGTGTTGAGGGGCGATAGAGTAAGACAGCTTATCCCGAAAAACATTCCCGTCAGTCAGACAGAGGATTTTGTCTGCAAAGCATTGGAGTATTACAACAAGTTTTTGCGTAACCGTGCAGAGCGTGACAGCAGATAGCCTGTTTTACAGTTCCCCTTTCTCACACTCTAACCTCTTAGTTATACTTTTACCTACCGAAAATGATATATACTATCTCACTTGAATATAACTATCTCAAAGTATATGTCTATCTCTAAGGGGCAATCGCACAGTATGAACGGACTGGAGGTGTATGGTAAAATGAAAAATTAACGAAAAATCCGCATTTGTTTTTCGGCAGGTAAATCTTGTCGTAAGAGAAAATCCACAAAGGCACATCGTAGCGATACGGTGTGTTTTTCAATTTTTACAGGAGGAAACGCAATGATAAAGTCAAAATTCAAAAGAGTCACGTCGCTTTTCTTGGCGACCCTTATGTGTGTGACCACTTTTGCAGGCATTGGCTCGACAACAGCATATGCTGCTTCGGGAGAAAAAGCCGATGTTTATATGGTCGATTTCCCTCGTGATGGCGATGCTAATTACGATGGGGTATGGGGACACAGCAATTTGACCTTGAAAAATGGTTGGCATACCGGACGTTCCAATTTTACCAATCTAAAGGCTATCGGCTCATACTCAGGCAATGTTGCTTATTGTATTGAGCCGGGAGTTTCGCTCAAGGTCGGTCAGACAATGAATAAGTATGACGAAAATTATTTTAATAACCTTGCAGCCAACGGGGTTATTTCCGGAGATGAAATCCGTCTTTTCGTTGGTCGTATTTTACAGTATGGCTACCGTGGGACAATCTCGACATCTTGGAGGTCACAGAATGAAGCAGCAGCAAACAGCATTGCACAGGCTTATGCCACACAGCTTCTTATCTGGGAAACTGTTATCGGAGAGCGTGATGCGAACTTCAATCATGTAGCAGCCAGTGGTTGCAGCAATGTGAAAGATGTCATCAATGCAAAGCATCCGCTCCGCAATAAGATTTTTAGTTATTACAACAGTATGGTGCAGAGTGTACAGAACCATGCGACCATACCGAGCTTTTGTAATAAATCATCCGGTTCGGCAAAGACAATAGAACTTGAGTGGAACGGAAGTAAGTACACAACTACTCTGACAGACTCCAATAATGTGCTTTCCAAATATGATTTTAAGGCAAGTATCAGTGGAGTGAGTTTTTCGGTAGACGGCAACAAACTTACGGTTTCTATGGATACTGCACCGAGTAAGGAATTTACCATTACCGCAACCAAGAAAAATGCAGTCCGCAGAGGTGTGGTTGTATGGTCAGAGGGTAAACACAACCAAAATTCCAGTGTGCAAGATGTTGTCAGCTATGCTCAGGAAGTAAGCGACAGTATCAACGGTTATGTGAAGATGAAAGTCAGCTATGGTTCTTGTCAGATTGTAAAGACCAGTGAGGACGGAAAAGTTGACGGTATTAACTTCACGATTACTGGAAACGGTATCAATCAGACAGTTACAACAGCCAATGGCGGTAAGTTCCAGATTGATAATCTTATGCCGGGTATCTATACCGTAACCGAGCAGGCATACGATAAGTACGAGCCGCAGGAAACACATAGAGTTACTGTTGTGGCAGGGCAGGTTGCAAAGGTCACTTTCAATAACAAATTGAAGCGTGGCGACCTTCAGGTAGTGAAGTCCTCAGAAGATAACCTTGTTGAAGGTGTGAAGTTCCATCTTTACGGTACTTCTCTTTCCGGTGATACTGTTGACCAGTATGCAGTTACAGACAATAACGGTGTGGCAACTTTTAAAGGTGTGCTTATCAGTGGTTCTGAACCATATACTCTTGAGGAAGTGGACACAGCTATCCGTTATGTTGTGCCAAAAAATCAGACTGCACCAGTGAAGTGGAAAGAAGTAACCACAAGAAACTTCAACAATATTTTGAAGAAGTTTACTGTAACAGTCACAAAGAGCGACGCTGAGAAAGGCGAAGCACAGGGCAATGCCAAACTTTCGGGAGCAGTTTACGGTATCTATAAGGGCGAAACGCTTGTAGATAAGTATGTTACTGATGAAAACGGTCAGTTCACTACTAAAGAATATGTTTGTGATACCGACTGGACAATCCGAGAAATTACACCGAGTGAAGGCTATCTCCTTGATAAGACCATTCACAAGGTAGGTGCAGACCCGAAACTTTATGAGGTGGAACACAACCTTACTTCCAATGATGTAACCGAGCAGGTAATCAAAGGCAATGTGGCTATCATTAAACACACTGATGATGGAGAAACAAAGATTGAAACACCTGAAAAGGGTGCTTCCTTTGAGATTTACCTGAAATCTGCCGGAAGCTATGACGCAGCAAATAAAGATGAGAGAGATACCATTGTTTGCGATGAAAATGGCTTCGGTCAGACAAAAGATATGCCGTATGGCATTTATACCGTACACCAGACTTCCGGTTGGGAAGGCAGAGAGATGATGGACGATTTTGATGTGTTCATTTCGCAGAACGCACAGACCTACCGTTATCTTATCAATAACCGTAACTTTGAGAGCTTTGTCAATGTAATCAAGGTGGACGCAGAAAGCGGAAAGAGTATTCCGTATGCAGGAGCAGGATTTAAGATTTACGACCCGCAGGGCAATCAGGTCAAAATGACCTTTACTTATCCGACACCGACCACGATTGATGTGTTCTATACCGACGCAAAAGGTTCTCTTGTAACACCTGAGAAACTGGATTACGGCAAGGGATATTCCATCGTAGAGGTACAAGCTCCATACGGATATGTACTTGATGATACTCCGGTATATTTTGATATTACCGAAGAAAATTCCACAGAGGAAGGCGGCGTAACTGTTGTGAAAGTCAATAAACCGAATATGGCACAGAAAGGTACTATCACGGTTGAAAAGACCGGAGAAGTATTTAGCGGGGTCAATGTAAGTGGTTCTGAGGACAGTGATGTTATCTATCAGCCTGTTTATGAAGTGGCAGGACTTGAGGGTGCAGTTTATGAAGTCCGTGCTGCGGAAGATATTAGTACACCGGACGGTACACTCCGCTATTCAAAGGGCGAAGTGGTAGATACTATCACAACAAGCTCCGATGGATTTGTGAAGAGCAAAGAACTTTATCTCGGAAAATACGAGGTCAAGGAAATTACTGCACCTTACGGAATGGTAGTGAGTGGCGAAACACATACGGTTGAGCTTACTTACGCAGGTCAGAATATCTCTGTTACCGAAACTTCCACATCATTCTATAACGAAAGACAGAAAGTTCAGGTAAGCCTTGCAAAAGCCATTGAAAAGGACGAGACATTTGGTATTGGCGACAACGGAGAAATCAAAAACATCAGCTTTGGTCTTTATGCCGCAGAAGATATTGTATCTGCAAGCGGTACAGTTATTCCGGCTGATGGACTGATTGAGATTGTCAGCGTAAATGAAAATGGAACTGCTGTTATGAAGTCAGACCTTCCGTTTGGCAAATACTATGTCAAAGAGATTACAACTGATGAGCATTATGTTCTCTCTGATACGAAGTATCCGGTTGTATTTGAATACGCAGGTCAGGATACCGCAACGGTTGAAATCAAAGTGAATGACGGAAAAGAAATCAAGAATGAACTTATCTATGGTTCTGTATCAGGTAAGAAGATTGACGAGAATGGAGAAGCACTTGAGGGTGCTGTTATCGGTATCTTCAAAGCCGAAGAAACAGAATTTACAAAGGATACTGCACTTATGACGACTACCTCTGCAAAAGACGGTAGTTTTTCTTTTGCAAAAGTTCCTTATGGCAAATGGATTGTAAGAGAAATCGAGCAGCCAAAGGGATTTGTTCTTGATGAAAAAGCGTATGAGGTCAATATCAGCAAAGCCGAGCAGGTAGTTGAAATTGAGATTGTCAATGAGTATGTTCACGGCAATATCAGACTCACGAAGGTGGACGCTGAATATCCAGATAACAAACTTACGGGTGCAACCTTTGAGGTATATAAGGACACCAATGAGAACGGAAAGATTGATGATGGCGATGAACTTATCGGAAATCTTGAAGAAACCGAAACCGGAATTTATGAGATGAAAGAGCTGCTTTACGGAAAATATATTGTCCGTGAAACAAAAGCACCGGAGGGCTTCCTGCTTGATAAGGGAGAATACTCTGTTTTCATTGAGAAAGACGAAACAACTTATTCCGTTGAGAATAAGGCAGGTGTTGGATTTATCAATGAAGCTATGCGTGGAACACTGAAAATCGTCAAGACATCTTCAGATGGTAAGGTTAAAGGTTTTGCGTTCAGAGTAACCGGAGCAAACGGTTATGATATGACATTTGAAACAGATAAGAACGGCGAAATTGTGATTGAGGGACTTCGTATTGGCGAATATACCGTATCCGAAGTGGCAAACAATGCCTCTGCCGCATATATCACACCTGCCGACCAGAATGTTACTATCAAACTTGATGAAACAGCCGTTGTAAAAATGCACAATGAGTTGAGGGATACTCCGAAAACAGGAGATGATACCAATATGAAACTTTGGTATGTCCTTGCCGGACTTTCTGCTGTCGGTATCGCCGTAACTTCTGTTGTTGCACACAAAAAGAAGAAAAAGGAGGGTAACGAGTAATGGAAGCAAAGACAATTATCGCTATCGCATTAGTCGCCGTTATTGTCGGCGGCTTTATCTTTCTTCAGGTTAAAAACCGTAAGAAGTAAGTAACAAGCGAACATTAACCAGTCGGGGCAGAGCGTAAAAAACTCTGTCCCTTTAATTTTTGGAGGAACATTATGAAACAACAGAAAACGGTGGAGAGCCGAGTGCTTGAAATCTTAAAGGAATGCCCGATGTCGAGGTATGATGATATGCTTCTCATTCTGCATTATTACAATCGGTACGGATATATACCTGCCGGAAATCTTCCGCTTGAGGATATTGTATTTAATTACCGAGCATACGGACTTCCTTGTTTTGAAACCATACGCAGGGCAAGGCAGAGAGTACAGTCCCTTTTTCCTGAGTATTCACGTAATCCGCAGAAAGAAGAACAGAGCGGCAGTATTTCTATTGTAATCAACATTAGATAAGGAGGTATTTTCGTGAAAGACAAAGCAACTTTTCAGAATAAGGTCAAGGTGCTGAATAAACTCTTTGACTCCGGTTGTGATACGGAGAAAAAGTTGCAGCAGCTTGATATGGAAGCAATCCTGAAAATTCCGAATATCACGATTCCTGATATGGGTGTGATTATGGAGCTTCAGAAGAATACAAAGTCCGGTAAACTCTTTTCGTATTTGGGCGGCGGTTCTGATGAAGCAACAAAAATGAGAGGTAAGGAAAATGAAGCAACAGGAGAATAGAGCAGAGCCGCAGGAAAAGCAAATTCGATTTATAGACAGTCATTACAATTTGAAATTCTATATTCCCGATGGAGGGAAAATCAGGATTACTTTTCGTGATGGACACACAGCAGACAGAGTGTGCAAGTATATTGATGACTACCATTTGTACGTCGGAAATTGCTGCTATCATATATGCGAGTTTGCTGAAAAAATGGAGCTTAGTGGAAGCAAAGTTGAACCTGTCAATCAATCCGAACCGTCAAAAAACAAGACCAGAAACAGAGAAAAACAGCGATAAGGAGGTGCAAAAGTAATGGCACGAAAATATGACCTTATTTCTGAGCTTTACAACCGCACCTGCAAAACGGTTGTGTCAAATCCTCAGAACTGGCAGACATTCTTAGCTTCGGCTTGCCGAAATTATAAGTTACGCTATGACGAACAGCTTCTTGTATATGCACAGCGACCCGATGCAACAGCGGTTCTTGAGATAGAGCAGTGGAACAAAATTTTTGGCAGATGGGTCAACCGAGGTGCTAGAGGTATTGCTGTTTTTGCTGATGAGAACCGTTCACGGCAAAGACTGACACATTACTTTGATATTTCAGATACTCACGAAAGCAGATATTCAAGAACAGTCCCGATTTGGGATATGCGTCAGGAATACGAAGCTGATGTGATTGAAACATTGGAAAGCACTTTCGGAGAGATTGAGAATAAGAGCAGTCTTGCCGAAGCAATTATGGGAGCAGCAAGAAATGCGGCAGAGGATAATATCCCTGATTATCTGCAAGACCTTTACTATGCAACCGAGGGCAGTTCCTTTGAGGAAGTGGAAGAGGATATTGTGGCTTTCATTTATAAAAATGTCGTGACAAATAGTGTGGCATATATGATGATGTCAAGGCTTGGTGTTGATACGGACGGTTATTTTGAACTTGATGATTTCAGAGATGTTACTAACTTCAATACGCAGGAAACACTCAATGCACTTGGATTTGCTACCAGTGATATTGCAGAAATGGGATTGACGGAAATATCTAAAACAATTACTGCACTCAACCGTCAAAATCGCATAATTGTCGGTCAGGACAGAAATGAATACAATAAGGTTGAAAATAACGACGAAAGGAGTTTGGACAATGAACGAACTGACCTACACGATGGTGGGCGATTACAGCCTTCCGAATCTGAAACTTCCACAGCAGCCGGAAGTGACGTTGGGCAGATACGCTCAGATGAGGAGAGAGTTTCTGAAGGAACATCACAGAGTCCTTTACTACAATCTCCTGACGAGGGGCGAACTGACACAGCACTTGGCGGAAGTGGAACAGAGAGCCAGCAAGATGGAGGAAACAATCCTGAGGCAGATGGCACAGAAAGAGGGAGTGACCGAACAGATGAAAGCGGAGGATATGATGAAATGGGTTCGTCTGATGAACTCCCTTCGCAGCTCGGCACAGGAAATCGTGAAAGCGGAAGTGATATTCGCTTAGAGTATTACGACAGAACGCACGAGGATAAAAGCCTTCCGTTCTTTGGACGTGATGAAGTAATCAATGAAATTCTCAGAACGACACCACATTTGTCGGCAAGTTTGGAAGAAATCAAAGATTATTATGAACATAATCCTGATAACAAAGACCGCACAGAGTATATAAAGAGTATTTTCAATAATGATTATACCGAACTTACTTTAGAGGATGGAAGGACAGTAGGATACAAGACCTTTGAAAACGTTCTGCATTTGTGGGAGGGCAAATACGACAGCAGAACCGCACAGAGCTTTTATGATTGGGCTGTTATAGCTCGACATTTTGAAGCTATGCGATTACTGGGAGAATTAAGTGACAGCATAAAACCATTACCGTCAATGGACGGTCAGATGACATTCATATTAGACGGTCGGGCAGAGGAAAAGAAAACCTCTGCCTTTACTTTTTCTCAGGAGATTATCGACGCTGTTCTTGCGAATGGAAGCGGATTTTCTGAGGGAAAAATGCGTATCTATGAGCAGTTTGAAAAAAGCCTTTCTGCAAAAGAAAATGCCGACTTCTTGAAAAATGAATACGGTTGGGGCGGTTCTTATCCCGTCATAATCGGGGCAGGCATTGATGAGAGCCACGATGGAAAAGGTATTACGATTACGAAAGGCATCGGTAAAGAAAATCCACATATCACACTTTCGTGGTCGCAGGTGGAGAAGCGTATCGGGGAACTTATCCGAATGGACAGATACTTAAATCCAAAGGAAAAAGAACGTTATCCTCAGTGGCTTGAAAGTCAAGAGGAACGCAGAGCCAAAATCGAGGAAATGAAAAGAAATCGTGAGATACTCTCTAATGCACCACCGGAGCAGGAGGTTGAACCAGCCGAAAAAGAACCTGAAGAAGCAGAACAGCCGCAAGATGTGCAGTATGAATATCATCTTGGCGATAAGGTGTATATCGGTGCTTCTGAGTATGAAATCTTATCTGTTGATGATGAGAGAGTAATGCTCTATGACTATGATATGCCACTGTTCAATAAGGAATTTTCACGCACAGAGTTTGACAGAAAAGTGCGTGAGAACCCGATGAATGAGCATTTGATTGTGAAGGAAGAACCTGCCGAAGAAAGAAATGAAACGGAAGAAGTTCAGACCAATATGGGCAGTATGCCGATTGAGGATTATCGAGAGATAGTAGCTTCGCAGTCAGGTTTTGATAGCTATGATGAAATGTATAAGCAGGGGTATCGCATAGGAAACGGTTACGATAAAGAGCCTGAGCCGGTAGTTCCCGCTTGGGAGCAGAAGAAAAAAGTCAAAGGATTTGACCTGCATCCTGATGTGCCTATGGCAGAACGCCACACCTTTAATCTCAGAGAAAATGAGGTCGAAACGGTTGGTAAAAAGGAACGCTTCCGCAGAAATATTATAGCGATACAGCTTCTTAAAAAATGTCAGGAAGAAAACAGATTTGCCACTCCTGAAGAACAGATTATCTTATCAAAGTATGTCGGTTGGGGTGGGCTTTCAGAAGCCTTTGATGAAAATAATTCAGCGTGGGCAACTGAATATCTGGAACTTTCTTCGGTATTAACACCGGAGGAATATGCTTCGGCAAGAGAAAGCACATTGACTGCGTTCTACACGCCGCCCGAAGTAATAACAGCCATTTATAAGGCAATGGAGCAGATGGGCTTTAAGGAAGGCAACTTGTTAGAGCCGTCCTGCGGTATCGGTAATTTCATCGGTATGCTGCCGGACGCAATGCAGAACAGTAAGATTTACGGTGTGGAACTTGATACGATTTCCGCAGGGATTGCACAGCAGCTTTATCAGAAAACAACCATTGCGGCACAAGGATTTGAAGAAACAAATCTGCCGGACAGCTTCTTTGATGGAGTGGTAGGAAATGTACCTTTTGGAGATTTTAAGGTATCGGATAAAAGATACGACAAGCATAAGTTCCTGATACACGATTACTTTTTTGCGAAATCCCTTGATAAGTTAAGACCCGGCGGTGTGATGGCTCTTGTAACGAGCAAAGGCACAATGGATAAGGAAAACTCGGCGGTACGAAAATATATTGCACAGAGAGCAGAGCTTCTTGGAGCAATTCGATTGCCAAATAACACCTTTAAGGGTAATGCAGGAACGGAAGTCGTTTCGGATATTCTTATCCTACAAAAGCGTGACAGACTGATAGATATTGAGCCGGATTGGGTTCATCTTGATACCGATGAGAACGGAATTAAGATGAACTCTTATTTTGTGCAGCACCCCGAAATGATACTCGGAGAAATGAAAATGGTATCGGGGCGTTTCGGTATGGAAGCAACTTGTGTGCCGTATGAAAATGCAGACCTTGCAGCACAGCTTGATGAAGCAGTAGCAAACATTCACGGAGAAATCACGGAATATGAAACTGAGGAAGAACTGGAGGAGGAAGATAATTCTATTCCGGCAGACCCGACAGTGAGAAACTTTTCCTATACAGTGGTGGACAATAAAATCTATTATCGTGAAAATTCCCGTATGACTCCGGTGGAAGTGTCGGCAACCGCAGAGAACCGAATTAAGGGTATGATTGCTATTAGAAATTCCGTCAGAACGCTGATTGAATTGCAGACAGAAGATTACCCTGACAGCGAAATCAAAGCGGAGCAGGAGCGATTAAACAGACTTTATGATACCTTTTCAGGTAAGTACGGACTCATTAACAGCCGTGCAAATACCTCTGCTTTTTCGCAGGACAGTTCATTCTCTTTGCTTTCCGCATTGGAGATAATCGGAGAGGACGGAGAACTGGAACGTAAGGCTGATATGTTTTCTAAGAGGACAATTAAGCCGCATACTCCGGTTACTTCTGTTGATACGGCAAGCGAAGCGTTGGCGGTATCTCTTGGAGAAAAAGCCACGATTGATATGGACTATATGATGGAGCTTTCCGGTAAATCGGAGAATGAAATCTTTGAGGACTTAAAGGGTGTTATCTTCCTAAACCCGCTTTATGAGTATGGAAATTCTTACGAACCGAAGTATCTGATGGCTGATGAATACCTTTCGGGTAATGTCAGGGAAAAGCTGAAGATTGCAAAGAACTCGGCAGAACTCTATCCGGAAGATTATAAGGTCAATGTAGAAGCACTTCAAAAGGTGCAGCCGAAAGACCTGACTGCAAGTGAAATTTCCGTGCGACTTGGTGCAACTTGGTTGCCACCGGACGATGTGCAGGAGTTTATCTTTCATTTGCTTGAAACACCACGCTATGCACAGTGGAATATCAAAGTTCACTTCTCTCCATTTACGAGTGAGTGGAATATTGAGGGCAAATCCTATGACAAAGGAAATGTAAGGGCATATAACACTTACGGAACTTCCCGCATCAATGCCTATAAGATTATTGAGGAAACGCTGAATTTAAAAGATGTGCGTATCTTTGATTATATCGAAGATGATGAGGGAAAGAAAAAGGCTGTCCTAAATAAAAAGGAAACAGCGATTGCTCAGTCGAAGCAGGAAATGATTAAGCAGGAATTTCAGGACTGGATATGGTCTGACCCTGAACGAAGGGAAAGGCTTTGCAAATCTTACAATGAGAAATTCAATAGCGTCAGACCTCGTGAGTATGATGGAAGTCATATCATCTTCAATGGTATGAATCCTGAAATTGAACTCAGGGAACATCAGAAAAATGCGGTTGCTCATATCCTTTACGGAGGAAATACACTTCTTGCACACGCAGTCGGAGCAGGAAAAACTTTTGAAATGGTAGCGGCAGCACAGGAGTCGAAAAGGCTTGGGCTTTGTAGCAAGTCACTGTTTGTTGTACCAAATCACTTGACCGAACAATGGGCGGCTGAGTATTTGCAGCTCTATCCGGCGGCGAATATCCTTGTCGCAACAAAGAAAGATTTTGAAACCAAGAACCGTAAAAAGTTCTGCGGCAGGATTGCAACTGGAGATTATGACGCAGTTATCATCGGACATTCACAGTTTGAAAAAATCCCGATGTCCATTGAAAGACAGAGGGCAATCTTAGAACAGCAGCTTGAGGAGATAACGGGAGGAATTGCGGAACTCAAGCGAAACCGAGGGGAAAACTTCTCCATAAAGCAGCTTGAAAAGTCAAAGAAATCTATCAGGCAGAAACTTGATAAACTCAATGACCAGACGAAAAAAGATGATGTTGTAACCTTTGAGGAACTTGGTGTAGACAGACTTTTTGTTGATGAAAGCCATTATTACAAGAACCTTTATCTTTATACAAAAATGCGTAATGTGGGCGGTATCGCACAGACGGAAGCACAGAAATCTTCCGACCTCTTTATGAAGTGTCGTTACCTTGACGAGATTACCGGAGGACGAGGAACCGTATTTGCAACGGGTACACCTATCTCAAACAGTATGGTGGAACTCTATACGATACAGCGATATTTGCAGTACAACACGCTTGTGAAAAATGGGTTGCAGCACTTTGATGCCTGGGCTTCCACTTTCGGAGAAACCATTACGGCAGTGGAACTTACACCGGAAGGAACAGGATACAGAGCAAAGACAAGGTTCGCAAAATTCTATAACTTGCCGGAACTAATGGCGATGTTCAAGGAGATTGCGGACATTAAGACAGCAGATATGTTGAACCTGCCAGTACCGGAAGCAAAGTACCATAACATTGCAGTAAAGCCATCGGAAATGCAGAAGGAGATGGTTGCTTCCCTTGCAGAGAGAGCCGAGCAGGTGCGTGGCGGCGGTGTGGATTCAAGCGTAGATAATATGCTGAAAATCACGAATGACGGAAGAAAACTGGCTCTTGACCAGCGTATGCTAAACGATATGCTGCCTGATTTTGAGGGCAGTAAAATCAATGCCTGCGTCGATAACATCTATCGGATATGGAAAGAAAATGCCGACAAGAAATCGGCACAGCTTGTGTTTTGTGACCTTTCCACGCCGAAGAATGACGGCACATTTTCCGTCTATAACGACATCAGAAAGAAGCTGATTGAGAGAGGTATTCCTGAAAGTGAAGTGAAGTTCATACACGAAGCCGATACGGATATGAAGAAAAAAGAACTGTTTCAAAAGACCCGCAGGGGAGAAGTCAGGGTGCTTCTTGGCTCTACTCAGAAGATGGGAGCAGGAACGAATGTGCAGGATAAACTTATCGCACTTCACGATGTGGATTGTCCGTGGCGACCTTCAGATTTGGAGCAGCGTTCCGGTAGAATTGTCCGTCAGGGCAATGAAAATCCGAAGGTAGATATTTACCGTTATGTAACAGAGCAGACCTTTGATGCATACCTCTATCAGCTTGTGGAAGGTAAGCAGAAGTTCGCAAGTCAGATTATGACGAGCAAATCTCCGGTCAGGTCGGCAGAGGATATTGATGAAACCGCACTGTCCTATGCGGAGATAAAAATGCTTGCAACAGGTAATCCATATATCAAAGAAAAGATGGACTTAGACATTCAAGTACAGAAGCTAAAGATGTTAAAATCCAATTTCTTATCAGAGAAATATGGACTGGAGGATAAGGTCATCAAGTTCTACCCACAACAGATTGCTTACTTGAAATCCCGTGTAGAGGGACTTACAAAAGATGTTAAAACAGCAAAATTACACCCGAAACCGATAGACGAGCAGCCGCTTGGAATGACGGTATCGGGTGTTTCTTATTCCGAAAAAGCCGAAGCAGGTCAGGCAATCATCAATGCCTGCAAGTCAATGAACAGTCCCGATGCGATACCACTTGGCGAGTACCGTGGCTTTCAAATGGAACTGTATTTTGATACGGTTCAGCGTAATTATGTTGTGAAATTAAAAGGCGAAACAAGCAGAGATGTACCGCTTGGCGATGATTCTCACGGTAATATTGTGAGAATAGATAACGGCATTGAACGCTTTGAAGAAACACTTGCTGATACGAAAAACAGCCTTGAAAATACGGAAAAGCAGTTTGAAACAGCGAAGCAGGAAATCGAAAAGCCGTTTGCCAAAGAGGAAGAATTGAAGGCAAAAACTGCTCGACTTGATGAGCTGAATATCCTGCTCAATATGGATAAAAAGGAAAATGAGATTGTCGGCGGAGAGCCTGATGAGGGCGAAGCAGTCGGCGGCAGAAAGGAGAAATCGTATGAGAGATAAACAGAAAGGCGGTGGTCGATATGCCATTTATCGCACCTGAGTTAATCATTCAGGCGAAGCAGATGGACTTATTAACCTACCTGAGAAATTATGAACCGTATGAGCTGGTTAAGTTTTCAGGTAACACCTATTGCACCAGAACCCACGACAGTTTGAAGATTTCAAATGGGAAATGGATATGGTGGTCGAGAGGTATTGGCGGCAGGAGTGCTTTGGATTATCTGATTAAGGTCAAAGGTTACAGCTTCCTTGAAGCGGTGGAAACCATTATCGGACACACAGCGATTCAGGCTCCAGTCTATGAAAAGCCACAGTCAAAAGAGGAAAACAAACCACTTCTTCTCCCTGAAAAATGTGCTTCCAACAGAGTGATTACAGAGTATCTTTTCGGGAGAGGAATAGATTTTGAAATCATCAATTACTGTATTTCCAATGACCTTATCTTTGAGAGTCTGCCGTATCACAATGTTGTGTTTGTAGGCTATGACGAGAAGAAAGAACCCAAATATGCAGCCTACCGTTCCACGAATAAGCGTAGGATTATGGGCGATTGCAGTGGCAGTAAAAAAGATTATTCTTTTCGGCTTGGTAAGGAAAACTTGGAGGAAGTACACCTCTTTGAGTGTGCCATTGACTTGTTATCCTATGCCACGCTTGCGAAGCTGAACGGGCAGGATTGGAAAGAAATGAGCTTTGTTTCGCTGTCTGGGGTGTATTCTCCGGCAAAGAAAATTGAGGACAGTAAAGTGCCGATTGCACTGGAAAAGTATCTTGGCAGTAACCCATCTGTCAGGAAAATCCGTATCCATTTTGACAATGATATGGCGGGCAGAAAGGCAGCACAGACCTTAAAAACCATTCTTCCAGATAAGTATGAAATCGTTGATGAGCCACCAAAAGCAGGTAAGGACTTCAACGATTTTCTTTGTATGCGGATGGGAATTTACAATAAAAAAACACACGAAAGGAATGAAGAACGATGAATGATTCTAAGATTAAAGTTCTCTTGGTAGAACCGGAAAAGTACCCGAAGGAAATTGTAATCGACGACAGTCTGGAAGCAATGCAGGAGGTTGTCGGCGGGGATATTGAGGAATATATGCCCTATGACGATGACGTTGCAATCATCTGTAATGAGGAAGGAAAGATGAGAGGACTTCCGCTTAACCGTGCAGTTTATGTGCAGAACAATGATAAGAAAGAGATGGTAGATATTATCTGCGGTAAATTCTTTATCTGTTATGCACCGCCTGAGAGTGAGAGTTTTCAGAGCTTGCCAGAGGATATGATGAAGAAATACAAGGAACAGTTCAAGTATCCCGAACGCTTTTCTAAGGAAGTGGGCGGCAATATCGTGGCTGAACCTTTTAAGCCGAAATCAAAGGATTATGAGAGATAGTAGACTGAGAACGGGGCAACCCGGAGGAGATGTTTATTCTTAGCGAGCAGACCATTTGGATAAACACAGTTTCCCAAACGGTAAAAGGCTCGTTAGGGGTTGCCCCTAATACCCCGTGAGAAAGGAGAACTTGATTTGAGAGAGTTATTACTTATCGCCGCCGGAACACTGCTCGGCAGTTGTCTTGGCGTTACGATGATGTGCTTATTCCAGATTAACAAAGATTGCAGAGTAAAGAGAAAGGAAGATACCGATTATGAGAAAGAGAAACATTCAGAAGATTGTACGCTTTAACCGCAAGGAAGCACAGGATTTGGCAGCAAAGGCAAAGAAGGCTTGTCTTTCCGAAGCAGGACTTATCCGTTTACTTATCAGAGGTTACGAACCGAAAGAGAAACCCGATGACCGTTTCTATGATGTGATGAGGGAACTTTCCTCTATCGGTAATAACATCAATCAGCTTGCTGCCAAAGCGAATACACTTGGTTTCATTGACGCACCTATGCTGAAGAATGAAGCTGCAAAGTGGAATAAGTTCCAGTCAGAGATTGAGAGGACATATCTTCGTCCAAATCAGAGCGAAATGAAATGGCAGTAACAAAGTTGTGGTCGGTAACAGAAAGGCTCGGTCAGGTCATTGACTATGCAACCAATCCCGAAAAGACTTCTGCAAATATCAAAAGGGAGTTTTCACCGGAACAGTATCAGGCTCTTGCTGATGTTATTGCTTATGCAAAGGATGAAGAAAAAACAGAGCGAGAATTTTATGTTGAGGGTATCAACTGTAATGTGGCGATTGCCCGTGACCAGTTTATAACGGTTAAGGAACAGTACCAAAAGACAGACGGTATCCAAGCCTATCACGGATATTTGAGTTTCAAGGAAACAGATATATCTCCTGAGATGGCACAGAAAATCGGAATGGAATTTGCAAATGAAGTGTGGGGTAAAAGATTTCAGGTCGTTGTGACAACCCACCTGAACACAAAGCACCTGCATTGCCATTTTGTCATCAACTCTATTTCTTTTGTCGATGGCAAACATTTGTGGGGAGAGGAAAAAGCGTGGTTCAAATTCCGAAAAGTTGCAGACAGAATTTGTGAGAAGTACGGACTTTACTATGACCCGAATCCGAACCGCAGTAAGCAGTCGGATTATCTGACGATGAAAGAAAAGGCAGGTATGCCGACACGCTACTCGGTTGCAAAAGAAGCCATTGATTATGCTATCGACCACAGCAAGACCCTGAAAGAATTTCAGTTTGCTCTCAAGGAAATGGGATATGCCTATAACCTAAGTCCAAGCCGAAAATACTGGACGGTCATTCCAAAGGGATACGATAAGCCGATACGACTGAAAAATCTCGGAGCAGATTATACCAATGACCGGATTGTAGAGCGTATCAAAGAAAATCGTGACAGATGGGCAGAGATTGAACCGTTCCAGAGGGCGACTTATAAACCAAGACAGTACCGTATGCAGACCAGAGGGCAGAAGCTGAAAAAGAAAGGCGGACTTTATGGGCTGTATCTGTATTACTGTTACAGACTCGGTTATCTGCCCAAGTATAAGAAACAGAATAACGCAAGGCTTCATTATCTTTTGAAAGATGATTTGATGAAGCTCGATAAGATTACTGATGAAGTAAGGCTGCTCGGACGAGAAAATATTTCCACGGACGAACAGCTTTTTTCATATAAGACTTCCTTAGAGGAGCAGATGAAAAATCTGATTGCCGGAAGAACACATCTCCGAAAAAAGATAAGAACAAATATTGATGATGGTCAGCTTCAGGCGGCAAAAGATGAAATCGCTTCTATCAATGGAGAATTGAAGAAACTTCGACGGGAAGTAAAACTCTGCGAGGATATTGCGGAGAGGTCAAAGGTTATGGAAGAAAACCTTGAGCATATCGAAACAGAGGAACAAAAACAGCAGAGAAAGGAGAAATCACGCTATGAACAACGGTGGTGACGCAGCAGAGCAGGTCGTTAGGCTTTCGCTTGAAGGATTTGAAGTTGCTGCAAGATTAAGCGGTTCGGCGGCGAAGAATATCGCATTGCTTTTGGTATCGGTTCTGAAGCAGGAACAAAAGACGAAGGGCAAAGCAAGGCTTACCAATATGATTAAGTCAGGCAAGGAGCTGAAAGTCTTTTCCATTCCGCAAAAGGATTTGAAGAAGTTTACCGAACAGGCAAAACGCTATGGCGTTCTTTATTGTGTCCTCAGAGATAAGAACACAAAGGGAGAGAACGCTCCGGTAGATATTATTGCAAGAGCAGAGGACGCTTCTAAAATTCAGCGTATCGTTGAAAGATTTGAACTTGGCAAGGTGGATAAGGCTTCGATTGTCAGTGAAGCAGAGAAGGCTATCGCAGACCGTGAAGCGGTTGAGAAAGAAAAGCCGACCAAATCCAAGAGTGAAATCATTATGGAAGAAGCAGTCAGAAATCCAATGCAGAAAGAGGAGCGAGCAAACGCAAACCCCTCAGTCGCCAAAACAGACAAAAGCCCTCTGTCAAGGCAAAACTCAGAGCCGGTAGAAACGCAATCTGATAAGGGTGTTGCAAAGCCAGTGGAAAAGCCATCGGTCAAAGAGAAACTTGACCGTTACAAGGCACAGGCAAAACAGCAAAAAGAAGCAGAGCGTAAAGAGCCGGAGGTTAAGAAAGACGGCAAGAAGCCGCAGCAGAAAAACGGTCAGACGGTACACCGTCAGCCGAAGAAGAAACCCAAAACAAAAGAGAGGTAATTCACTATGACAAATGATTTCAAACCCGCAAAGGCTGGCGGTAATCAGCCAAGATTATCCAAAGAGGAGTATGCAGAAAAGAAGCGAGCAGAAAAAGAAAAAGTCTATCAGATGATTGATGATGCTGCCCGTGAGATTGTGAGTGACCCTGAGAAGTTCAAGAACTTTCTTGATACGCAGAGTCGAATGGACAGATATTCCGCAGCAAATGCTCTCCTTATTTACAGTCAGTATCCGCAGGCGACACAGCTTAAAGATTTTGATGATTGGGGTAAGGACAATGTGAAGATTACCAAAGGGGCAAAGAGTATTTCTATCCTTGAACCAGTGGAATACACAAGAGCAGATGGTTCTCCGGGTATTTCCTACAATGTCAAAAAGGTATTTGATGTTACGCAGACAAATGGAAGAAAAGCTCCGGCAGTATCAGCAAACCGTGACCCGAAAGCACTTATCACGACAATGCTTGATGTATCTCCGGTGGAGGTTGCGGCAACCGATGAACTTCCGTATCCGAATATGGCAGCTTTCTATAATAATGAAAAGCAGACCTTGTATGTGAAGCGTAATGTGGGCGACAGCGTAGCTGTTGCCCAGTGTGTCGCTCAGGAACTCGGACACGCACAGCTTTCTATCAACAGTGAAAGTTACAGCCGCAGGGATATGGGCTTTCAGGCAGTGTGTATCGGATATATGCTTTGCAAGAAGTATGGAGTAGATACACAGAATTTTGCTATTAACCGCATTCCGGAGGGACTGGCTTCCAAAGAGCCGAAGGAAATCCGTGCGGAGCTTTCCAAGACCCGAAATGCAATGGCAGAAATTCACAGTCATATCTCTGATGAAATGTTCCGCAAGAAGCAGGAGCGTTCAAAGGACTATGAGAGATAATGGAGGGCAGATATGGAAAAAGAAAAACTCTACCACATTGCTTTGGACGATTACGAACACGGTGTTGTCATTCGCTCCTTAAATGATGAGAAAACAAAGTTGATGGAGGAAGGCAAGTCCGCAGATGCAGTAGACGACCTGCTTGTAAAAGTCGGAAATGCCCCATTGAAAAAGTTCAAAGTGATTGAAAGGAAACGCTCAGATGAAGCGAGATAATGACAGGCAGACTGCCATTATTTTATCCATTGTCGGTATCGTTCCGGTCATATGGCTGTCACTTCTGATTGCACCTTCCATAAGCGGAGGATTGCCGGAGATAGCAGCCAATCTTGCGACACTCTTTGATAATCCATTTTCCATAAAATTATGTGGGGACAGCCTGAAAACTGTCCTCATTTTGCTTTTGTGCTATGGAATGAGTATCGGGATTTATTTCTCAACAAGAAAGAATTACCGCAGACGAGAAGAACACGGTTCTGCCAAATGGGGCAATGTCAGAGCCATTGATAAAAAGTACCGACAAAAGCCACTATCAGAAAATAAGCTGATGACTCAGAATGTGTGCATTGGACTTAATGCCAAGAAGCACAGACGAAATCTGAATACGCTTGTGTGCGGCGGCTCCGGTGCAGGTAAGACAAGATTTTATGCAAAGCCTAATATTATGAATGCTGCAAGAAACAGCTATGTGATATTAGACCCGAAAGGGGAAATCCTGCGAGATACGGGACATCTTCTTGAGAAGAAAGGTTACGAAGTGCGTGTGCTTGATTTGATTTCAATGGAGAAAAGCCATTGTTACAATCCGTTTGTTTATTTGCAGAATGACAATGATGTGCAGAAGCTCGTAACCAATCTATTCAAGAGTACCACTCCGAAAGGTTCACAGAGTAATGACCCGTTTTGGGATACGGCAGCGTCAATGCTTCTGCTTGCACTTGTATTTTATCTGCATTATGAAGCACCGCCGGAAGAACAGAATTTTGCAATGGTAATGGAAATGCTCAGAGCCGGGGCAATTGAGGACGAGGACGACCCAAGTCCTTCTCCGCTTGATAATCTGTTTTCGGATTTGATGATAGATAATCCTGACCACATTGCTTTGAAGTATTACCACTCTTATCATTCCGGCTCTTCCAAAACATTAAAATCCATACAGATAACCCTTGCAGCAAGGCTTGAAAAGTTTAACTTGGAAAGTCTTGCTGCTCTTACTTCTGCCGATGAACTGGATTTGCAGTCACTTGGAGAGAAAAAGGTGGCTCTGTTTGCACTGATACCGGATAATGACTCAAGTTTCAACTTCTTGGTATCCATTCTTTACACACAGCTCTTTCAGCAGTTGTTTTATGCAGCCGACCATATCCACGGCGGCTGTTTGCCGATGCCTGTTCATTTTATGATGGACGAATTTGCAAATGTTTCACTGCCGGACGACTTCGACAAGATACTGTCGGTTATGCGTTCCCGTGGGGTATCGGTAAGCATCATCTTACAGAACTTGGCACAGCTTAAAGCCTTGTTTGAAAAACAGTGGGAGAGCATTGTGGGTAACTGCGATGAATTTCTTTACCTTGGTGGAAATGAGCAGTCAACCCATAAATATGTGTCGGAGCTGTTGGGCAAGGAAACCATTGATACCAACACGTTCGGAAAGAGTACCGGAAGAAGCGGTAATTATTCCACCAACTATCAGATTAGCGGCAGAGAGTTACTTACCCCTGATGAGGTGCGTATGCTCGATAATCAGTACGCTATTTTATTTATCCGTGGGGAAAGACCCATTATGGATTTCAAATATGACATTATGAAACACCCGAATGTGGCACTTACCACAGACGGAAAGGCAAGTCCTTATAAGCACGGAGAAGTCACAAAAGATATTGCTTCGATTGCTATTTGGGACATTGACCCTGCAACACTTCCTGAAAAGGAAATGGAAGAAACGAACTGGGAACTTCTTTCCGATGAGGAGATGGAAGCTCTGTTCATAAACAATCAAACAAATTAAATTTTGGAGGTATTCAACTATGACTATTTTTAAGAAAAAAGCAACTGATATTCAGGAAACAAAGAAACTGCCTATGACCGGAAAGGTCAAGAAAGGCTTCCGTGCTTACTGCACAATGGTCATTGTCGGTGCGTTGGCACTTGGAATGACAACGACTGCATTTGCAGCGAATGACCCGCTTACCGTAGTCAACAATCTGTCTGACTTTATCTTCGGACTTATCCGTGCTATCGGTATGATTTTGCTCGGCTTTGGTATCGTGCAGGTCGGTCTTTCACTTAAATCTCACGACCCTTCTCAGAGAGCCAATGGCTTCCTGACTCTTGCGGGCGGTGTCATTATCACTTTTGCAAAAGAAATCCTTACTCTTATCACAGGCTAAGATAAGAGTTACACAGTTATCGAGGGGTGTGCCAAGTTAAGGTACACCCCTTAATTGTAAGGAGGTGCTTTGAATGAGTGATAACTGGGTAGTTCAAAATCTTGAAAATGCCCTTGAAACTTGGAATGAAAAACTGTCGGAAATATGGACGCTCATCACAACTACACCGCAGAACTTTAAGGGCGGGAACATCTGGAAGGTTATCGTTGACATCAACGGTGCAGTTCAGGCTATCGGGCTTGCCTTGCTTGTATTATTCTTCGTGATAGGTATGGTAAAGACCTGCGGAAGTTTTACAGATGTGAAGAAACCGGAACACGCCTTAAAACTCTTTGTCCGTTTTGCACTGGCGAAAGGTGTTATCACATACGGGATGGAGCTTATGCTTGCATTATTTAATATCGTGCAAGGGACAATTTCAACCATTATGAATGTTGCCGGATTTGGAACTCCGGAACAGACGACCTTGCCCGCAGAGATGGTAACGACCATAGAGGACTGCGGATTTTTCGAGAGTATTCCCTTGTGGGCGGTAACGCTTATCGGAGGATTATTTATCACGGTGCTGTCGTTTATTCTGATAATGACGGTGTACGGAAGATTTTTCAAGTTGTATATGTACACAGCACTTGCACCGATACCGCTTTCCACATTTGCAGGAGAACCTACACAGAATGTCGGCAAGAGTTTTATCAAGAGCTATTGTGCAGTTCTGCTTGAGGGAGCAGTCATTGTACTTGCTTGTATTATTTTCTCTGTATTTGCTTCATCGCCACCAGTAGTGAATCCTGACGCAGCAGCAGTTACGCAGGTGTGGGCATATATCGGGGAATTGGTATTTAATATGCTCGTTCTTGTCGGTGCAGTGAAAATGTCTGACCGTATTATCCGAGAGATGATGGGACTTTAAGGAGAGATTTTGAGATGAACCAAAGAGATTGTAAGAAATGTGTTTACTATGGCGGTAAACGGAAAGGCAAAGTCTTTTGCCTGAATGATAAATGCGTGAGGGAGAAAGACCAAAACCGCAGGAAAGGAAACAGATATGGAAGTAAAAATTAACCGAGAAATCAGAAATTATACAGAGTCAATGTTTTTTGGACTGTCGCTCAGACAGTTCATTTTTTCTGTTCTCGCTTGTGGCGTTGCAGTAGGACTGTATTTTTTGCTCAAACCGTATGTTGGCACGGAAACCGTATCGTGGGTGTGCATTTTGGGTGCTGCCCCGTTTGCGGCACTTGGCTTTGTGAAGTACAACGGTATGACCGCAGAGAAAGCAATCTATGCGTGGATAAAGTCGGAGTTTTTGATGCCGAAGAAGCTGGTATTTCACTCCACCAATGTGTATTACGAACTGATGAAGCCAAGCATTGAACAGAAGCAGAAGGAGGTATTGAAGTCAAATGATTAAGACTCTTACAAATTTGTTTAAGCAGGACAAAGAAAAATTTGTTGTACCGAAAGGGGTGCAGGACGTGATTCCCGTGGTAGCTATCTTTGATGATGGCATTTTCAAAGTGGGAAAGGATAAATATTCAAAGACTTATCGCTTTACGGATATTAACTATGCAGTGGCGAGCCGTGAGGATAAGGAAGCGATGTTCCTTGAATATTCCGAACTTCTGAACTCCCTTGACAGTGGTGCAACGACAAAAATCACAATCAATAACCGTCGGCTCAACAGACTGGATTTTGAGCAGACAATCCTTATTCCGACAACCGGAGATAATCTGGACGAGTATCGAGAGGAATACAACAAAATGCTTCTTGATAAGGCAACGGGTGCAAACTCCATTGTTCAGGATAAGTATATTACCATTTCCATCAATAAAAAGAGCGTGGAGGACGCAAGAACTTATTTTGCCCGTGTCGGTGCAGATTTGATTGCTCACTTCGGCAGGCTTGGAAGTAAGTGTGTGGAACTGGAAACAGACGAAAGACTTCGTATTTTTCACGACTTTTATCGTGTGGGAGAGGAAAGCTCTTTCCACTTTGATATTAAGGAAACAAGAAAAAAGGGACACGATTTTAAGGATTATATCTGCCCCGACACAATGGAATTTGAAAAGGACTATTTCAAGATGGGAAACCGTTATGGAAGAGTCCTTTTTCTTCGTGAATATGCGTCCTATATCAAGGACAGTATGGTAGCGGAACTTACGGATATGAACAGAAATCTGATGATGTCCATTGATATTGTTCCTGTTCCGACTGATGAAGCAGTAAAGGAAGCAGAAAACCGTCTGCTTGGTGTGGAAACCAATATTACAAACTGGCAGCGTAGGCAGAATGCCAATAATAACTTCTCTGCCACCGTTCCGTATGATATGGAGCAGCAGAAGAAAGAAATGAAAGAGTTCCTCGATGACCTTACGACCCGTGACCAGAGAATGATGTTCGCTGTTATCACAATGGTTATTACAGCAGACAGTAAGGAACAGCTTGAGAATGATACGGAAGCATTGCTTACCACAGCAAGAAAACATCTTTGCCAGTTTGCAACACTGAGATTTCAGCAGGTAGATGGACTCAATACGGTAATGCCGTTTGGAACAAGAAAGATTGATGCGTTCAGAACACTTACAACAGAGAGCCTTTCGGTATTTATCCCATTCAGGGTGCAGGATATTTTCCACGAGAACGGTATCTATTACGGTCAGAATGTTATCAGCAAAAATATGATTATCGCAGACCGTAAGCAGCTTTTGAATGGTAACTCCTTTATTCTCGGTGTATCCGGTGGCGGTAAGTCATTTGCGGCAAAGGGAGAAATCATCAATCAGGTGCTTTCTTCAGATGCGGATATTATCATCATCGACCCTGAGCGAGAGTATTCACAGCTTGTCAATGCAATGGGCGGAGAGGTAATCAATATTTCTGCTACTTCCGACAATCACATCAATGCAATGGATATGAATAAGGATTACGGCGACGGTGCAAACCCTGTCATTTTGAAATCCGAGTTTATTATGTCCCTTTGTGAACAGCTTATCGGAGGAACAAATCTCGGAGCGAAGCAGAAGTCTATCATTGACCGTTGCACGGCAAGCGTGTATCGCAGTTATCAGCAGAATGACTATCAGGGACATATACCGACCTTGCAGGATTTCAGGGCAGAACTTTTGCAGCAGGACGAACCGGAAGCAAAGGAACTGGCACTTGCCATTGAACTTTTCACACACGGTTCTCTGAATACCTTTGCAAAGCAGACGAATGTGGATACCAATAATCGCCTTATCTGCTATGACATTCTTGATTTGGGTAAACAGCTTATGCCGATTGGTATGCTTGTTGTCCTTGACTCTATCCTGAACCGTATCACACAGAACCGTGCAAAGGGTAAGAATACCTTTATCTTCATTGATGAGATTTATCTTCTGTTCCAGCACGAATACTCTGCAAACTTTCTCTTTACCTTGTGGAAGCGTGTGAGAAAATACGGTGCATACGCAAGCGGAATTACCCAGAACGTCGATGACCTTTTGCAGAGCCACACAGCAAGAACAATGCTTGCAAACTCAGAGTTTATCATTATGCTGAATCAGGCTTCCACAGACAGGCTTGAGCTTGCAAAACTTCTGAATATTTCCGACCTTCAGATGTCTTATATCACGAATGTGGAAGCAGGACACGGACTTATCAAGGTGGGAAGCTCGCTTGTACCGTTTGCAAACAAATTCCCTAAGAACACGAAACTTTATAAACTGATGACGACCAAGCCGGGCGAAGCGTAAGGAGGGATTTACAATGTCTAAAATTCAATTTCGCAATGCTGCACACAGAGATTTTGTATTAGAAAATTTGGATAAGTGCAAAGTCAACGACTGCTATCACAGAGCGTTTTTCTATGTGATGGGTATTTCAGAAGAAACGAGAATGAATATCGGAAAGATGTTTGATTTCAAGAGGGACTGTATCATACCGGAAGGTATGCATGGCGGTTGGCAGACCAGTGGCACAGTCAAGGTCTGCCACCTTGCCTTTAATCTCTGGAATGGATTTACGGAAGAAGGCAGGGAAAATCTCTATACACCGGAGGAACTGTTCTGTTGTGGATATGCTCCGTATTTCATGGAGGGTATCAAGTTGAGGTATCCGGAGTATTGCAGAGATTTGACTCCACCTAAGAGAAACGATATGGAAAGGTAAGAGAAAATGAGCAGAAAAATCTATATTATTATTGCGATGGTGTTTACGGTAGTGTTGTCTGTAAGCACCTTCTTTATTATCCGTAATCACATTGACTCTGCCAAGCAGAATGAAGTCTATGATAACCTTGCGGAGATTGTGGAGGACGAGCCGCCAAAGGAAAATGAGGGAGTGACGTTTTCGGAAGATAAGGACTATCTTGCGGAATATCTTGAACTCTATCGGCAGAATGAGGATATGGTGGGTTGGATAAAGGTTGAGGATACCAATATCAACTATCCGGTCGTGCAGTCTGTAAATGAGCCGAACTTTTACCTGAAGCACAAGTTTGATAAGACCTATTCCGCTTATGGCTGTCCATATGTGCAGGAAAATTGTGATGTGCAGAAACCTTCAGATAACATCATTATTTACGGACACCACATGAATGACGGTTCTATGTTTACGGGACTGATGAAGTACAGAAACAAGAGCTTTTGGGAAGGTCATAAGATGATTACCTTTGATACACTGACGGACAGACACCAGTATGAAGTGATTGCAGTCTTTAAGACGGTTGTTTATACAAACAGCTCTGACAGCTTTAAGTATTATGAGTTTACGGACGCAGAAAATGCGGCAGAGTTTGATGCGTATGTTGCCAAGTGCAAGGAACTTTCTCTGTATGATACCGGAGTATCGGCAGAGTATGGCGACAAGCTGATTTCTCTTTCTACTTGTGAATATTCAAGAAACAATGGCAGGCTTGTTGTTGTCGCTAAGAGAGTGGATTAAACCCCACTCTCTATTATTTTTCGAGGAAGGAGGAAACCGATGGCTGATATAAAAACAAGAAATACAAGCAAAGGTACAATCAAGACCATAAATAAGGCAGCAGTTGCCACGGAGCGAATGAAGAAAGCCTATGTGATGACGAAAGATAAGGCAGAACATTCTACTAACGCTTCGGAAAATTCCGCAGAGGAATATGCTTCCGATAAAATCGAAGCGGCAACGGATAGGGCTGTTCACGAAACTGCATACCGTGCGGATAAAGTCGGCAGATGGGGTGTGCGTGAAACAAGGCAGAATTATCAGAAAGCCAAAACGGGAATTGAGAATTTCAAGACCAAGCGTGCAGAGAAACAGCTTCAGAAACAATCGGTCAATCCTGTCGGAAAACAGAGCATCCGAACTCTGGAGCGTACGGAGAAAACAATTAAACAGTCTGCAAGGTCGGCAGGAAATACGACAGTCAAGACCGTATCGAAAGGTGCAACCAATACTATTCAAAGGTCGGTCAAGACCGCAGAACAAACGGCAAAGACTTCTATTAAGGCCACCAAAGAAGCTGCCATTATAGCACAGAAAACAGCAAAAACAACAGCCAAAGCAACACAGAAAGCGGCTCAGACGGCAAAGAAAGCGGCGAAAGCCACAGCAGATACCGTTAAAGCCACAGCGAAAGCTACTGTTGCGACAGTCAAAGCGATTATTGCAGGGACAAAAGCACTTGTAGCAGCAATCGCCGCAGGCGGTTGGATAGCGGTTCTGATTATTATGATTGTCGTGCTGTTTGGTGCTGCCGTAGCAATGTTTGGAGGAGGAAGTGACAGTAATTCCTATACTCCGGTAAGTGCAGAGGTAGAAGCCTATGAACCCATCATACAGAAGTATGCCAAAGAGTACGGCATTCCTGAGTATGTGGAACTTATCAAGGCGGTTATGATGCAGGAAAGCGGTGGCAGAGGACTTGACCCTATGCAGGCAGCAGAGGGAAGTTTCAATACAAGGTATCCGCACGAACCTAATGGAATTAAAGACCCTGAATATTCTATCCAGTGTGGAGTTCAGGAATTGAAAGCGGCTCTTACTTCGGCAGAAGTGGAAAGTCCGATAGATATGGAGCATATCAAACTTGCCTTGCAAGGCTACAACTTCGGTAATGGGTATATTTCTTGGGCAAAAACAAAGTATGGCGGTTATTCTTATGCCAATGCAGTGGAGTTTTCCACTCAGCAGGCACAAAGGCTTGGTTGGGACAGTTATGGAGATACCCAATATCCGGCTCACGTTTTGAGATACTATCCGTATGGGCGAGCCTTTACTGCCGGAGGTAATCAGGCGATTGTTGAGGTTGCCTTGACACAGCTAGGCAATCAGGGCGGACAACCTTACTGGAGCTGGTACGGCTTTAATAGTCGAGTGGAATGGTGTGCCTGCTTCGTATCTTGGTGTGCTGACCAATGCGGGTATATTGAAAGCGGACTTGTTCCGAAATTTGCAGGTTGCGTGGATGGTGCAAACTGGTTTAAGTCAAATGGAAAATGGCAAGACCGCACTTATGAACCAAAGGTAGGAGATATTATCTTCTTTGATTGGGAAGGCGACGGTACAACAGACCACGTTGGTATCGTAGAGAAGTGTGAGAATGGCACAGTTTATACCGTAGAGGGCAACTCAGGCGACGCCTGCAAGCAAAGACAGTACGCAGTCGGAAGCAGCAATATCTATGGATACGGTATTCCGGCATATTAAAAATTCCAGACGGTGTCTGGAAAATTGAAAAGATGGCTGCTCAGTTGAGTAGCCATCGGGTACATTATGAGAAATCAGTTGTTTCTCTGTTATTCAGGAAAATATGGTGTGTGTGATAAGTGAAGCTAAAAAGCATATCGGCATTTTCTTTACTGCCGTCTAAAAAGGAAATATCATCGGCAAGGATAAAAAGAATTGCTAACAGCTTCTTGATATATCCAGTGTAGCAGGCATAATCTACATAGATGTTGGCGATATATCCCTCGGCAAATTCTATCAGGTCAGCGTCAATTTCAAAGCTATTGGATAGTTCGTAAACGGTTTTGATAAATTTATCCTTGTCAGCAATTCGCTCTTTACTTGGAACACTTCTGCGGTTCTTCTGTATAAATTTTAAAAAATCATCAGCTTCCGTAAAGTCAGGAGTGATTGTGTTGCCAGTTCCCAAATCTGTTTTGTAATCCTCAAATTTCTCTTTTTCAAACCGATTACTGAATATTATCTTTTGTTCGTCCATTCCTTTTTACCCCTAAGTTTATTCTATGGAGATTGTTTAACTTGGCTCTTGGGTTGTGATTTGTCTTTCGCCATTAACAATCGTGAATTACTACTTTTATAGTATAACATAAAAACAGTTGGGAATCATCACTAATAGTTGGTTTGACTTCCTTTGGGTGCGTGTGATTTGAAATCAACTTAACCTATACTATTAGTTATGGAAACACACTAAGGGAGGTGATGTGATGAAGCTCGATACAATCGGCAAGAATATAAGAAAGTTCCGACTTGCGAGGAAATTACGCCAAGAAGATTTGGCTGAGAAAACAGATTTGACAACAAATTATATTGGTATGGTTGAGCGTGGAGAGAAAATTCCGTCACTCGAAACTTTCATAAAGATAGTAAATGCTTTAGGTGTATCATCGGATATGGTTCTTACTGATGTCCTGGAAACGGGATATACAGTCAAGAACTCAATGCTTAATGATAAGCTTGAAAAACTTGCTCCTGAAGATAGAAACAGAATTTATGAAGTTATAGATACACTTGTGAAGCAATCAAAGCAAATACTTCCATAAAACACAGAAGTTCGTCCTAATCGACGAGCTTTCTTTTTTCGGTATAAAAAATTTCTGCTATCGACAAATTTTTCGGGACTTCGACAGAGAGAATATGCTATAACAACAACTGTCAGTGATAGACACATACTAATAGACATAGGAGGAAGTAGAAGTGAACGACATTTTCAGACAAATAGCAAAAGAAAATGGAACAACCGAAAAAGCAGTAAAAGAGGAAATGCAGTTTGCCATTCGGGAAGCAATGAAAAGTGCTGAACCGGAAGCAATCGCTTTTTGGAAAGCAGTTGCACCGGACGGAAAAGAGCCGCCGATAGAAAAGGTCATAGCAATGATTGCGTTGAATGTTAATAATAGAATGTATAATTGAGGTGCTTCGGCATCTCTTTTTTATTATTCTTTAGAAGAGTTGCATTAGGTGTTTGCAAAAAGTGACACCTTAGTGTCTGAAAGGTTACATTTCTGTCTGAAATCTTGAAATGCCTGAAAATTTAATATATAATGTTAAATGGTTAACTGTAACGAAGAAGAATTATAAGATGAAGAGGTGTTACTGATGAAGATATGCTATAACAAACTTCAAAAACTTATGATTGACAATCAAATGAAAAGACAGGATTTAATGCGTGCAGCCGAAATTACATCATACGCTGCAACGAAGATAAATAAGAATGAGCCAGTATCTCTTGAAGTACTGATGAGGATATGTCAGGTGTTTCATTGTGATATTGGAGATATATGCGAAGTTATTTTAGACGAAGATTAAAACACGGAGGTAATTATAGATGGCAAGGGCTGCTAAACCAAAGAAAGAAATATCAATGGAAGAAGCACTTTGGAAAAGTGCTGATAAACTGAGAGGTTCTGTTGAGCCTGCGGAGTATAAGCACGTTGTTCTGAGTTTATTCTTCCTTAAATTTGCCAGTGACAAGTTTGAGGAATGCCGTAATAAGATTATTTCTACACACGGCGAAAAGTATGCGGATATGAAGCCGTTTTATACTCAGGAAAATGTATTCTATCTTCCTGAAGAAAGCCGTTGGAAGTACATTATTGAAAATGCAAAGCAGGACGATATTGCCCTGAAGATAGATACAGCACTTTATACGATTGAAAAGAACAACCCGGCACTGAAAGGTGCTTTGCCGGATAACTATTACTCCCGCTTACATATTGATACGGCAAAGTTGGCTTCTTTGCTTGATGAAATCAATCGTATCAACACTGATGATAAAGAGAACGACATTATAGGTCGTGTATATGAGTATTTTCTTAGTAAGTTCGCTCTTGCAGAAGGAAAAGGTAAAGGAGAGTTCTACACACCAAAGTGTATTGTAAACCTGATTGCCGAAATGCTTGAGCCTTACGATGGAATACTTTATGACCCTTGTTGCGGTTCGGGCGGTATGTTTGTGCAGTCCATCAAGTTCGTAGAAGCACACAGCGGTAATAAAAAGAAAGTGTCTATTTACGGTCAGGAATACACAAATACCACTTTCAAACTGGCAAAAATGAACTTAGCTATCCGTGGTATTTCTGCAAATCTTGGAGAAATGGCAGCCAATACATTTACCAATGACCAGCACAAAGACCTTAAAGCAGATTTCATTATGGCAAACCCGCCTTTCAATCAGAAGCAGTGGAGAGCCGAAAATGAGCTTGTAGATGACCCTCGTTGGAACGGCTATGAAGTTCCGCCGACAAGTAATGCAAACTATGGTTGGATACTGAATATTGTTTCCAAACTCTCTCAAAACGGTGTAGCAGGTTTCTTGCTTGCCAATGGTGCATTATCTGATGATGGTACAGAGTTAAAAATCAGACAGCAGCTTATAGAAAATCATTTGGTAGAAGCAATCATTATTCTTCCGAGAAACCTTTTCTATACCACAGACATCAGCGTTACCCTTTGGGTACTCAATAAGAATAAAAAGGCTCGTGTCGTGGAACAGAATGGAAAGCTAAAACGCTATCGTAATCGAGAAGATGAAATACTCTTTATGGATTTACGACAGATGGGCAGTCCTTATGAGAAGAAGTACATTGAATTGACAGAGGAAGATAGAGCCAAAGTTACAAGTGTATATCATAACTGGCAGCAGGAAGGCTATGAGGAAACTTATGAGAATGTGCCGGAATTTTGCTATTCTGCTTCTTTTGATGAAGTAAAGGAAAAAGGATTTACTCTTGTACCGAGCAGATATATTGAGTTTGTCAACCGTGATGAGAACATCGACTTTGATACCAAAATGAAATCATTGCAGGGAGAACTCAAAGAACTTCTTGCTCAAGAGGAAAAATCTAAATCAGATTTGCTTGCTGTATTTAAGGAGTTGGGATATGAAATCGAATTATGATATTTTAGGAAACCATATCCGACTGATTGATACTCGGAACAGAGAAAGCATAACAGACAGAGTTTTGGGAATTAACATAGACAAGTTCTTTATGCCGTCGGTTGCAAATGTCATTGGTACGGATTTGAGTAAATATAAACTGATAACAAAAGGAAAGTTTGCGTGTAATCCAATGCACGTTGGTCGTGATGAACGACTTCCGGTTGCATTGTATGATGAAGAAGAACCTGCTATTGTTTCTCCGGCGTATTTTATGTTTGAGGTAGTAGATAACAGCATTTTGAATGAAGATTATCTGATGATGTGGTTTCGCAGACCGGAATTTGACCGAATTTGTTGGTTACATACTGACGGGAGCGTTCGTGGTGGGATTACTTGGGATGATATATGCAGACTAGAATTGCCTATTCCGCCTATTGAAAACCAGCTTGAAATAGTGAACAGTTATAAGGCAATTACGGAGAGAATTGCTTTAAAGCAGAAGATAAATGATAATTTAGAAGCTACGGTGCAAGCAATCTTCAAATCAGAATTTATTGACTACGAAAGAGCCAACTATTCCGATTACATAGAATTTGAGTTTGGAAAATATCCTGCCACTTGGAACTTGGTTGACTTGGATACCGCCGTCGATGTTCGTGATGGCACACACGACTCGCCAAGCCCAACTGAATCTGGTAAATATCTTATCACTTCTCGTCATCTGCTCCCATACGCTGTTGACCGTAGTGATGCGTATTTTATTAGTGAAGCCGATTTCAAGAAAGCCAATGAGAGAAGCAAAGTCGAATATGGGGATATTCTTTTTAGTATGATTGGAACAATCGGTATTATTTCATTCATAATAGACAAAGAAGTTGACTTTGCGATAAAGAATGTAGGTTTGTTCCGTACCTCTCAAAATCCTACAATACGGTATTTCATTCTCTCGTATCTAAAAAGTAAAATCGTGGAGAACTATATATCTTCATATATGGCAGGAAGCACTCAATCGTATGTAAGCCTTAATGTGCTAAGAAAGATACCTCTTATTCTGCCCACAGAAGATGTACTTCAACATTTCGAGAAGCAAGTAACACCGTTGTATGCGAAAATGATTGAAAACACCCATGAAATTGCCAAGCTCAACGACTTAAAAGATGTAATAACCACATCTATGTCAAGCCGCTAAATTATCATTTAACCGAAAGGAGATGGAACAGTTATGGATACATATAAATTTTATTATGATGAGTCAGAACACAGTAGAAAAATCAACTATAAAACCGTAACTGCTCCCAATTATTATGATAATTTTGTTACGGTTGTAGTTGGTTGGACGAAAGAAAAGGAAAAAGAAGTTTTCAAGAAATATGAGGACTTTGAAAATAAATATGCTGACCGTAAAGATAAAAACGGAGAATTAAAAAGCACAACCTTGAAGCAAAAGAAACTTGAATGTGGATTTGCTTCGCTCGATAAAGCCAACACACAGTTTATAATGGACTTCTTATCCATTTTTGATGAAAGTACCAAGTTTTATTTTTTTGTCGCAAGTAAGATAGAATATTTAGTCTTGCAACTTTTTAGAGGTTATCAGAACAACTTCATTATAGATGCAGATGCAATTAAGTATTCCATTACAAAGGCTCTTGTTGTGTATCGTCCGCAGAATATTATCAAAAGTATTTATGATGATAATTCAAAAGAATTTGTAGAGGAATTGAAAAGTTTTTTTAGAGAGCGAATTGAATGTAACCGTTCAAATATGAGTCTGAAAGAGCAGGAGAATGAAGCCTTTGAAAATATATTGTATATTTTGGACGATATTTCAGCTATTCCGGAACTCCAATGGGATTATCATATGCCGTTTAGTGGTTTTGTGAAATACTTGCAGGAAGAATTGATTAAGAATTATGCTTTAGTTTTAGATAAAGAGGGAGAGCAGAACGAAGCCAGTAGAACAATGCAGGCGGCATGCGAAGAGGGACTGTCTAATGTAACAGAGGGCAATTCAAAAGAGAGTTGTGGATTGCGTATGGCTGATATGATGGCGGGTATCATTTCAAAGCTGTTAAAAGCTTTGTGCGATGAATTACACTATCATTCTATTGCAGAGGGAACAGAGAAGAAACTGTTAAGCACAAAATGGTTTCAACTTAATGAAGATCAACTGAACCTATATAAAAAGTTACATAAGATAATTTGCAAATGGGATAATGCTTGGTATAAGTCGTATGCAGGAATTTATTCCGATGACTTGGTATGTTTTATAGGACTACTTGGCTATATGGCTCATTTTGAGAACAAAGAACAGATTATCAATGAGACACTTGAAATGCAGGGCGAATATTTTAATGGATATGTTTGTCAGCAGTTATCTGATTATTTTAACCGCAGGCGAAGCAAATTACCGATAGACTTTATTGATAAAAACGATGAGAAGTATTGCCTAAACCGTCGTGGAGCGAAAGTTTATTTTGATATCACGAAGCAACCTGTTCTTGAAATTGCCGAAGACAGTCAAACGGAAATGGTTTTATCTGTTGGAATGGATAAATCGGGTATTCCGTTGATTACAATTTCAAATGATGGCAATCCGATTTGTTATCGCTTGCCGGAAGAATTGAGTGATTGGGCATATACGGCTATTGGAATGGCGAATATGGGAGAAAATTTATTCCCGTCACAAGTTGTATTTACTAAAGAGAAGAAAAGGTATTTTGCTGATATTTTATAAAACACAGAGCGTATAAAAGGAGTGAACGCAATGGCAAATTTTAACGAACACGCATTGGAAATGTCAATAATGGAGTTGTTCAAAGACGAGAAATACACCTATGTAAGCGGCGACCAGATACACAGAGAAAGGACGGAGGTTCTGCTTACGGACGACCTGAAGCAATACCTCTATAATCGCTATGCGAAAGATGGTATCACACCGAGTGAGGTGGATAGTGTCATTCTAATGCTGCGTAATATTTCCGGTACAATTTATGAAGCAAACAAAGCTGTATTTAAGTTGCTCTGCGATGGATTTATTCTTAACCGTGAGGATAGAACGCAGAAAGACCTCTATATTGAACTTATTGATTTCGACACTCCCGAAAACAATATTTTCAAAGCGGTTAATCAGTTTGAAATTGAAGGCGTAAATAATCAGTTGCGTATTCCGGATGGCATTGTGTTCGTAAATGGTATTCCTGTTGTTGTTCTTGAATTTAAGAGTGCGGTACAAGAGAATACGACCATAATGGACGCATATAAGCAACTTACAATCCGTTACCGTAGAGATATTCCAGAGATTTTCAAATACAATGCGTTTGTTGTTATCAGTGATGGAGCAAATAATAAATATGGTTCTTTCTTCAGCCCATATGATTTCTTCTATGCGTGGAGAAAGATAAACTCAGACGATAAAGAACTGGACGGTATCAATTCCCTTGTGACAATGGTAAAAGGACTTTTCCGAAAAGACCGTTTGCTTGAAGTTATTAAAGATTTTATTTATTTTCCGGATAACTCAGATAAGGATTTGAAGATAGTGTGTCGTTATCCACAGTTCTTTGCGGCAAATAAATTGTATGAGAATATCAAGGCTCATCTTCGCCCCGAAGGAGATGGTAAAGGTGGTACATACTTTGGAGCGACAGGCTGCGGCAAGAGTTATACAATGCTTTTTCTTACCCGTATGCTGATGAAAAGCAAATACTTTTCTTCTCCGACTATTCTTATTATTACGGACAGAACAGACCTTGACGACCAGCTTTCCAAACAGTTTGTAGGTTCAAAGAAATATATCGGGGATGAAACGGTTGTAAGTATTGAGTCCCGTGAGAAACTTCGTGAGGAGCTTCAAGGACGAGAGAGTGGCGGCGTTTATCTGACTACCATTCAGAAATTCACAGAGGATTTGCAGCTTCTTACAGACAGAACGAACGTTATTTGTATTTCTGATGAAGCACACAGAAGCCAAATCAATCTCGACCAAAAGGTTAAGATTACAGAGTCAGGTGTTCAGAAAACCTATGGCTTTGCCAAGTATCTGCACGACTCTTTACCAAATGCAACTTATGTTGGATTTACCGGAACTCCGGTTGATGGAACAATCGAAGTCTTTGGTGGTGTTGTAGACGCATATACAATGACGGAAGCTGTTAAGGACGGTATTACAGTTAATCTTGTTTACGATGGTCGTGCAGCTAAGGTTATGCTTAATCAGGACAAGGTAAGACAGATTGAAGAATATTATGCACAGTGTGAGCTTGAGGGAGCAAATGAACATCAAGTAGAAGAAAGTCAGAAAGCAGTTGCCAAAATGGAAGTTATTATTGGCGACCCTGATAGACTTCGTGCTGTTGCAGAGGACTTTATCAAGCATTATGAAACCCGTGTGGCAGAAGGTGCAACCGTAGCAGGCAAAGCAATGTTTGTATGTTCCAACCGAAATATAGCATACGATTTCTATAAGATAGTAAAGGAACTCAGACCGAAATGGACAGAAAAGAAGATTTGTGATGATGGTGTTGTTCTGAGTGAGAAAGATAAAAAAGAGTTGAAGCCAATGGAAAAAATCAAGTTGGTTATGACTCGTAATAAAGATGATGAAAAAGACTTATTTGATATGCTTGGCACAAAAGAGGATAGGAAAGAATTTGACCGTCAGTTCAAAAATCCGAAATCAAACTTTAAGATTGCCATTGTTGTAGATATGTGGCTGACTGGTTTTGATGTGCCGGAGCTTGATACGATTTACATTGATAAGCCTATTCAGCAGCATACCCTTATTCAGACGATTTCTCGTGTAAATCGTGTATGCGAGGGCAAAGATAAAGGTTTAATTGTTGACTACATAGGTATTAAGAAAAATATGAACACTGCCCTCAAGAAATATACGAATTTTGAGAGCGAAGAATTTGAAGGTGTGGAGCAGTCTATCACGATTGTAAAAGACCAGTTAGAAGTTCTTGGTCAGATGTTCCACAACTTTAACAGTAGTGATTTCTTCAACGGTTCTCCTGCTGAACAGCTTGCCTGCCTGAATCGTGCAGTTGAGTATGTGCAGTTGTCTGAAGAACTGGAAAGAAGATTTATGGCAGCAGTCAAGAGAATGAAGCAGGCATTTAACCTTTGTAGTTCAAGTGAGAAATTCTCTGATGAAGATAAAGATTATATCCATTTTTATTGTGCTGTCCGTTCTATCCTTTTCAAGTTGACAAAAGGCGATGCACCGGATATTGAGCAGATGAACGCTCGTGTCCGCAAAATGCTTGAGGGTGCAATTCAGTCTGATGGCATTGAGGAATTATTTGAAACCGGAAAGCATATATCGGTGGATATTTTCAGCGATGAGTATATGGATAAGATAAATGCTATTCAGTTGCCGAATACGAAAATTAAGATACTTCAAAGACTTCTTTCTCAGGCGATTGACGAGTTTAAGAAAGTTAATAAAATTATGGGTGTGGAATTTGCAGACAGACTCAAGAAAGTTGTTGATGAGTATAATAACCGACGTCGTGATGAAGCGTATGCCAACGAAGTCCTTGATGATGTTGCGGAGCAGCTTGCACAGTTGTTGTCTGAACTGAAAACAGAAAAGAACTCCTTCAAGAATATGGGTATAGATTATGAAGAAAAAGCTTTCTATGATATTTTGAAAGCAGTTTCCAAGAAGTTTGAGTTTGAATATCCGGACGATAAAATGATTGAACTATCCAAGAGGATAAAGTTGATTGTTGATGATAAGTCACGCTATACCGATTGGTCTGCCCGTGATGATATTAAGGCAAACTTGCAAGTGGATTTGATATTGCTGCTTGATGAGTTCGGCTATCCGCCAGTAACCATTGATGATGTTTACAAGGAAGTTCTTGAACAGGCAGAGAATTTCAAGAAGTATGCACAGTAAATGAGAGGTGTAAATGTAAATATGTTTTATGACGATTTAAATACAGAAGAACAAGTATCATACCTTATTAAACCAATCCTTCAAGTCCTTCAGGAAGCAGGTGGACAGTTAGAGCGTTCTGAAATTAGAGACAGAATTAGTGAGTTAGATGAGCATATTGCTGAATTTGAACAGAAACTATATACATCTAATAAAACAGGAAATCAGTACAAAAAATTTGATTTTAAGTTTAATTTTGCTATTAAAGAGCTTAGTTATGTCGGACTCATATCTTATGTGAAATTCAATCCAAAGATTACACTTACTCAAGATGGAGCAAATGTAGATTTAACAGATTTTGATGTTAAGACAGAAGTAAGGGATAAGGCTCGAAGCTATTGGGAGGAACATTCGACTAAGAACAAATCGAAAAACAAGCCAGTAGAAACACTGGAGGTTGAAGACGAGGAGAATGAATCCACAGATGACGAATTGTTAGATGATTTCAAGGTAAAACTTCAGAGTGCAATCGCTAATATGTCTCCAGCAAAGTTTGAACAATTTTCACGAGCACTTCTTACAAAGATGGGAGTGGAGTTTACCAATAAAGGCGTTCAGGTGTCAAATGATGGTGGCATTGATGGTTATGGATATCACGTAGATGCCGATGATTTTAGAACAACCAGAGTGGTTATTCAGTGTAAAAGATTTAATTCAAATCCAGTGAGTGAGCCGGATATCAATCAATTTCTTGGGGCGATGAACAAATATCAAGCCGATTATGGAGTATTTATTACTAATAGCCGATTTACCAATAAGGCAAGAGAGGCTGCGAGAGAAGGTACGCCGATAACACTGATTGACGGAAATGATTTAATCAGACTGGTTATTAAATATGAATTGTATATAACACCAGTCACAACATATGTATTGGATGGTTTTTATACCGAGGATTGACACTAACGATAGCATAATTTACTCAAAGGATTTTTAAAAGGGGGCATAGAATGATGGCAAAGCAAAAGACCTATATCGCAATCGACCTTAAATCATTCTATGCTTCTGTGGAGTGTAAAGAACGAAATCGTGACCCATTGACAACAAATCTTGTGGTTGCAGATAAGAGCAGGACAGAGAAAACCATCTGCCTTGCGGTATCTCCGTCATTAAAAAGTTATGGGATACCCGGCAGACCACGCTTGTTTGAAGTCGTGCAAAAGGTAAAAGAAGCTAATAATACCCGAAGGTGGAAAGCACTAAATCGTACATTTACTGGTTCGTCTGATGACAGTACAGAATTAAATGCGAATCCGGCATTGGAGATTGATTATATCGTTGCACCACCTCGTATGGCATACTATCTGGAATATAGTACCAAGATTTACAGTGTTTACTTGAAATACATTGCTCCGGAAGATATTTTCCCGTACTCGATTGATGAAGTATTCATAGATGCAACCAATTATCTGAATACCTATCAGATGACTGCAAGGGAACTTGCCATGACGATGATACAGGATGTTTTGAAAACAACAGGAATTACGGCAACAGCCGGAATCGGCACGAATATGTACTTGTGTAAGATTGCAATGGATATCGTGGCAAAGCATATTGAGCCGGACAAGGATGGTGTGCGAATTGCCGAATTGGATGAAATGTCTTACCGCAGACAGCTATGGAATCATAGACCGCTTACAGATTTCTGGAGAGTTGGTAAAGGCTATGCAAAGAAACTGGAAGAACATGGACTTTTTACTATGGGAGATATTGCAAGGTGTTCCATCGGAAAGTCGAATGAACTGTATAACGAAGAACTGCTCTACAAGCTGTTTGGAATCAATGCGGAATTGCTAATTGACCATGCTTGGGGATATGAACCTTGTACGATGGAGCAGGTCAAAGCCTATAAGCCGGAAACCAATAGTGTATGTTCAGGACAGGTACTTCACTGCCCGTATGATTACGAAAAGGCAAAGTTGATTGTAAAAGAAATGACCGACCAAATGGTGCTTGATTTGGTGGATAAAGGACTTGTAACTGACCAGCTTGTGTTGACAATCGGCTATGATATTGAGAATTTAAGTAATCCGAACCTAAAATATCAATACAAAGGCGAGGTTACGATTGACCGATATGGACGCAAAGTTCCAAAGCACGCACACGGAACAGCGAATCTTGAGAAAAAGACTTCCTCTACTCGATTGATTACCAACGCCGTGATGGACTTGTATGACAGGATAGTTGACGAGCATTTGCTTGTACGCAGAATAACAATCACAGCGAATAAACTTGTTGATGAAAAATCCGTCAAGCAGGAAGATGAATACCAGCAACTCGACCTCTTTACCGATTACGAAGCACAGAGGAAGAAGCAGGCGGAGGAAGAAGAAAAATTAGAACGGGAAAGGCGTATGCAAGAAGCAATGCTGAGTATCAAAAAGAAGTTTGGCAAGAATGCTGTGTTGAAGGGAATGAACCTTGAAGAAGGTGCAACCGCCAAAGACCGAAACGAGCAAATCGGCGGTCATAAGGCTTAAATAAACTGAAATTTGAGGAATAAAATATGGGCATATTAGAAATAGTTTTTAATTCAAGAAAATTTGATTTGAATGATGATGTTCTGATGGGATTTGATAATTACTTTGATAAAAAAAGTAAGGATTATAATAGTTTTTGTTTAGACGAAGAAGATATTAATCCTTTACAAAACTTTGTAGCACAGATTAAGTCTGCTGACTCAGATAGTGTAATTTATGTATCTACTTATGGCTATGAAATCACAAATAGTAAAGGAGAAAAATCAACATACGCCGATGCTCTTTGGATTGACACAGTTTTACCTATTTCCCAAATAGAGAGATATATTGAAAAAAGTGGTGTTGCTGAACCAAGTAATATTTCTTTTGTTGGAGATAGTGATGAATGTGGAAACTATAAAGTATGGATTATAGCTCAGGAAGAGAATAATCCTCATATTATAGAGCTGACTGACCGCAAGAAGATAGGCCATATGATAATATTATATTGGGATTGATAAGTTATAAAATTCAAGTTTGAAAGGAGTGTTAAATATGAAATTCCCATTTTATGATGCACCAAATACAGCTACAATAACCTGTTGCCACATATTAGAGAATGGAGAACCTATTTTGTATGTATCGCATGATGAAGATGATGGAATGTGGCAATTTCTATGTGGAAAAGCACATGAAACAGACGAAGCAAAGTTAGTATCCTTAAAATCAGTATTCGACTTAGATAATTCTGTTGGTATTCTAAAGGATATGCCTTGCGGTTACTATGCTGAAAGAAAAGCTCAAGATGATGAATGGAGTGTTAGAAAACGGTAACCATCAGCTCGGTCAATTCCAGTTTATCAAATAAGTAAATCATTCCATACCTCTGCGGGCAGCGATGAAACGGCTGCCCGCTCTTTTTGTACCCTGAAACCGAAAGGAGGCTTCAAATGCCAAACAAAACCGAAGAATATCTTGCACTTGCCTGCAAAACGGCAGACAGCTTTTCGCGACAGTGGGAGCATTGGGCAGAATTTCTGATCACAGCGAAAGTTTTGGCCAGCAGCTGGCGGATGTAGCCGGAAAACTTGTGCAGTCCTACTGGGACAACAACAGCAGTGACATCCTCGGCATCGTTGACGGCTCGTATTTTCTGCCGAACCTGACCTTGAATCAGCCCCGGAAGCAGCTGAACCGGTACGGAAGGATGCGCCGGAACTATCTGATGGAGCAGCGTCCGGTGGTGTACAACACGATGCTCCTGAACGGGAGCCTGTACCGCAAGTCGGGGTACAGTAAAAAGTTTTTGGAAGCCCACCGGGAGGAAATTACCCTGCACAAGGCGGCGAAGGCTGCCTTTGACGAAGCCGGACTGCAGAATCTGCCGAAGGTCAAGGAGTTGGATGCGGAGTTCGCAGAGCTGCTGACCAAGAAGAAAGCAGCCTATCCAGACTACCGCAAAGCACGGGACGAGATGCAGGAACTGGTTCGTGCGCAGAAAAACGTAGAACGCTTTTTTGCAGAGGAAAAGGACACCACCGAGAAAACGCAGACCCGATAAACGAATGCCGCCGAGGAGCTTTCCCAGTTGGGAGGCATCCTCGGCGGATTTTTGTTTATGCAGCAGGTTTAAGATGTTGGATTTATTCTGTTAAAACGCAGTCCTACTCTCTGCCGGTCACGGCATCCAAGTCAACGCCCTGCTTTTGCTGCCCGGTATTTTCCGGCGGAGAACGGCAAAGTTTTTTACTTGAAACGGTGCGCGGATACGATATAATAAGAATGGATAGAAAAATAACATTCGAGCAGCTCTAAGGTTCTGCTGCCCGGAAAGGAGCTTACTGTTATGCGCTATACCATCAGTGAGATGGCATCTCTGCTTGGTGTCACAACCCATACTTTGCGCTACTATGAAAAAATGGGCCTGATCCACCCCGAGGTCAACGAGGATACCGGCTACCGTTACTATACAGTCACTGATACCCGGCGGTTCAACCTGTGCAGGGAACTGCGGGCGGCAGAGCTTTCGCTGGAAGAATGCCGGGAGCTGATCGGCGCACCCACGGTGGAGCAGAGCGACGCCGTGTTCAACCATCAGATCGCCCAGCTGCGGCGCAGGCAGGTGCTGGACGAACTGGCCATCCGTTTTTTGGAACACAAGCGGGAGCAGTACCGCACACTGGAACAGAATGCTGGGCGCATCTGGGTGCAGAATTTCCCGGAAATGTGGCGACTGACCTTCTCACAGGAAGAAGCAGCAGACCGGGATAAAGAATTGCAGCAGGAAAAGGCTGAATGGCTGGAATGTATGCCTGCGACCCGCTGGGTGAGCCGCCTGCCCCGGCGGGTGATGGAGCAGTTTCGGGTGGGACGCAACGAGTACGACTACGGCCTTATGATTGAGGCCGATGCCGCCCGCAGGCTGGGGCTGAAGCGCACAAAGCATGTGGAGGTGGTGTGCGGCGGAGACTATCTGACTACCATTTGGAAAAAGGATTATCGCGGGTCCTTTGGGTGGGACTCGCTGGACGACCTGCATTCGGAGATCGTGCAGCGCGGGTTCCGTGCGGTGGGCGAGACCTTCAGCAGCATCACTGCTAGCCGGGAACAGCCCGATGGGAGCATCGTGAATTACCACCTGACGCGGACAAAAATATATACATAAAATTGCAATATCACGAGAATTTGTTATATCAGACAAATTCTTGTGATATTTTTGTCAAAATGGCCCTTGACCTTCGCGCTGCTCTAACGTGTAAGCTTTGTTTATCCAGTAACAAAGTTTGCGGACTTTGCTGCCAAACACGGATCACACGAAGAAAAAAGAAAAGGCAAGGAGAACGATTATGAGCGAAAAGATTTCCCGCCGCAACTTCCTGCACACTGCAGGTCTGGGCACCCTGGGCGCTGCTGCTGCCGGTCTGCTGACCGCCTGCGGCGACAAGGCTGCTTCCGGCAGCGTAGCCGCTGCCGCCGGTACCTACACCGCAGGCACCTACAGCGCCACCGCTACCGGCATCAACACCGCCACCCCCGTCACCGTGACCATGACATTCAGCGCTGACGCCATCACCGATGTGCAGATCGACGTTGCAAACGAGACCAAGGGCTACGGTGCCGACATCGCCGATGAGATGGTCAAGAAGATCCTGGACGCACAGTCCAGCGAGGTGGATGGCCACTCCGGCGCTACCATCACCTCCGACGCCATCAAAAAGGCTGCCGAGAGCTGCATCAATCAGGCCAAGGGCGTGGCCGTTGCCCCCACCGAGGCCAACAAGGCTGAGACCGTTGTCCCCGACGGCCTGAGCGTGGAGGAAGTGGAGTCCTCTGTGTGCGAGCTGGGCGACATCACCCCCGACGAGACCAAGGACTTTGACGTGGTCGTCGTGGGTGCCGGTGCTGCCGGTGTGCCCGCCGCAGGCTGGGCTGCCGAGCTGGGCGGCCATGTGGCTCTGCTGCAGAAGCAGAGCATCGTGGTCAGCCAGGGCAACTGCGGTTCCGCCATCATCAAGTCCAAGTCCACCGACGCGGGCAAGAAGATGTGGGTGCACATGACCAACGGCCTGTGCGACTGGCGCGCTGATACCAGCCTGCTGAACGCCTACGTCGAGAACTCCGAAGAGGCCCTGATGTGGTACCTGAACCGCGCCGGCCTGACCGACCAGACCGAGTACGGCGACGGCAGCCTCGTGGACAGCAACAAGAACCCCTCCGACCTGCTGCACAACGACGAGAAGGAGATCTTCGCCTACATGTGCACCAGCCAGGATCTGACCGGCGTGTGGAAGGACCGCATGGACACCTACGACTTCGGCGATGAGCACTGCTACTTCTTTGCTCCGTGGATCGGCCCCAAGCCCAAGAACGTGGGCGACGTGCTGGCCACTGTGCTGGAGAACGTGCAGGCCAAGAACTCCAATCTGGAGGCCTTCTTCAACACCCCCGCCGTCAAGCTGGTGCATGAGAACGGCAAGGTGACCGGCGTCATCGCAAAGGACGAAAACGGCAAGTACATCCAGTTCAACGCTTCCAAGGGCGTCATTCTGGCCACCGGCGACTACATGAACAACGAGGCCATGGTCAAGCGCTGGTGCCCCGATGTGGACGGCTTCGACAAGAAGCAGTACCAGAAGACCGGCGACGGCCACATTATGGCCATCGATGCAGGTGCAAAGATGGAAAATCTGGGCCACACCAAGATGATGCACGACTTCGACTCCGGCCTGATGTACGAGGAACCGTTCCTGTACGTCAACATGGAGGGCAAGCGCTTCTGCAACGAGGACACCGGCTTTGTCTACATGGGCAACATCACCAAGTATCTGCCCAAGTTCAACGGCAACAACGTGGATGCAAACCATCCGGACGGTTCTCTGGGCTGGTACTGCCAGATCTACGATAACGACTACATGAGCTACGCCAACGGCCCCATCCCCGAGCAGGTGATGACCAAGTACATCCCCGGTGCCGTGGAGAACCCGCAGGGCGTGTTCACCAACCTCATCGATACCTACAAGGCTGACACCATCGAAGAGCTGGCCGGTCTGCTGGGCGTGCCTGCAGACGAGCTGCAGAAGACCATCGACCGCTACAACGAGCTGTGCGACAAGGGCACTGACGTGGACTTCGGTAAGAAGAGCGCTTACATGCACAAGATCGTCACCGCTCCCTTCTGGGGCATCCGCAAGCACATCCGCGTGTCCTCCATCGACAGCGGCGTGAACACCAACGCCAACGGTCAGGCTCTGGATGCTGACGGCAACGTCATCGACGGTCTGTACTGCGTCGGCAACGTGGGCGGCGTGTTCTACGGCGGCGCGGACTATCCGTTCCACCAGACCGGTCTGTCTCTGGGTCGTTGCTACACCTTTGGTATGCTGGCTGCAAAGCATGCTATGGGCCAGCTGTAATTAAGAAAAAGCTGATTTTGGGGCTGTTGCAAAATAGCATCCCTTTATCGCAAAGTCGATCAATCTGAATATTTTTGTACCGCCCCTCCGAAAATATCGTTGATGCGGATAGAAAGCTGTACAGAAGGACGTTCTCAGACTGCAGCACACCTGATAAACGAATACCGTCGAGGACTCTTCCCATTGTGGAGGTGTCCTCGGCGGCTTTTTGTATATAGGGCAGCAATTCTTGACCGTCTTTTGTAAAGGTGATGAGTTACGAGATGGAGCACAGCTTTCTCCGCAATGATCTCGATTGAAAACAACTGCACATATAAAGCAAAAAAGGAATATTCTTACTTGTCAATTTGCTGTAGAAAATCACCTGAGTTTGGGCAAAATTGATAAAGTGAAAAAGAAACCCGTTCCCATCTTGACATTCCGCAAAGAATATGGTATTGTAAACAAGCATAGAATAAATTTCCATTTAAGTGCTTAATTTGTTCGTGCCTTACAAAAAAGAGAATTGTACGTGAGCAGCGTCGTTGGATTGTTACCGTTTGGCGGGCTAGACCAACTCTGCATAGCACAAGCCGAAAGCGTGTTTCAGCCTTCGGTATGTTTGCTGTGTCGAGGATGGTCTTTTTTTTTTTTATTGCCTTTTTCAACCTGAGGAGGAGAAACAATGCAATATACCGTCAAAAAACCGATCAACAACAACATTCTGCGCGTGGTGGACCCCACGGGCTGTGAGCTGATCGTCACCGGGCGCGGTCTGGGCTTTGGCGTTAAGCCGGGCTATAAAATCGAGGCTGAAACCGTGGAGCGCAGCTACCGCATGACCAGCCCTGCCGTGCAGCAGAAGTTGGTGGAACTTCTGGAACAGATCCCCTATGAGCATCTGCTGCTCACCGATGAGCTGGTGGCAATGATCCGCAGCCGGGTGAACTACCCGCTGAACGAAAGCCTGCTCATCACGCTGGCCGACCACATCAGCTTTGCCATTCAGCGCAGCGAGCAGGGGATTCGCTTTTCCAACCCGCTGATGGCTCCCATTCGGGAATTCTACCCGGAAGAGTATCGCCTTGGTATGGAGTGCCTTGCCACCATCCGCCAGCGCTGCCATGCAGACCTTTCGGACGACGAGGGCGGCTTCATTGCGCTGCACATCGTCAACGCAGAGCTCAACACCACCATGAGCGTGGTGAACGATGTCACCCGCTTTGTGGATGGCTGCGTGCAGGTGGTGGAATACTTTTACAACTGCCATTTTGACCGGGATGCACTGGATTTCAGCCGCTTTACAGTGCATTTGCGCTTTTTTGCGCAACGCGTATTTCAAGGAAAACAGGAGCAGGAAAACGATACCCATGACGAAGTGTTCCGCGCCCTGATCGCCCGCAATTGCAGCGAACACTACAAATGCGCCTGCTGCATTGCGGAGTATGTCCGCAACACCTGGCACAAGGAGCTTTCGGACGAGGAACTGGTGTTCCTTACGATCCATCTGAAACGGATTCGGATGGGGAAGTAAGCTTTCTTGCTCCACCTTTGATTCTCCACAGGTCTTTCCTGTGTGGATATATATGCTGGATACGAACTTGAGTAAAGGAGAACTGAAGATGAAAGACAAGATCTTTGGCGTGCTGCAGCGTGTTGGACGCAGCTTTATGCTGCCCATTGCACTGCTGCCTGTAGCGGGCCTGCTGCTGGGTATCGGCAGCTCGTTCACCAACGAAACCATGCTGGCGGCCTATGGCCTGAACAGCGTCATCCACCCCGGTACCCTGATCTACACCATTCTGGACGTGATGAGCCAGACCGGCAGCGCCGTGTTCAACAATCTGGCCCTGCTGTTCGCCATGGGCGTGGCCATCGGCATGGCCCGCAAGGAGAAAGAGGTGGCCGCCCTGTCCGGTGCAGTGGCCTATATCATTATGAATACAGCCATTCAAGCCATGATCAATGCGGCAGGCGGCGTAGAAGCGATGCCTGCCAACTCCACCACCACCATGCTGGGCATCACGACCCTGCAAATGGGTGTGTTCGGCGGCATCGTGGTCGGTCTGGGCGTGGCGGCGCTGCACAACAAGTTCTATAAGATCGAGCTGCCGCAGGTGCTGGCCTTCTTCGGCGGCACCCGCTTCGTGCCCATCGTCAGCTCCATCGTGTATCTGGTGGTCGGCATTGCCATGTTCTATATCTGGCCGGTGGTGCAGAGCGGTATTGCCGCGCTGGGTGCACTGGTGCTGGCTTCCGGCTACGCAGGTACCTTTATTTACGGCCTGCTGGAGCGTGCGCTGATCCCCTTTGGACTGCACCATGTGTTCTATATGCCGTTCTGGCAGACCGCTGTGGGCGGCACCGCCATCATCGATGGCGTCACCGTGACCGGCGCACAGAACATCTTCTTTGCCGAGCTGGCTTCCAAGTCCACCACGGTGTTCTCGGTCAGCGCTACCCGTTTCATGGCCGGTAAGTTCCCCTTTATGATGTTCGGTCTGCCCGGCGCGGCGCTGGCGATGTACCAGTGCGCCAAGCCGGAAAAGAAAAAGGTGGCAGGTGGCCTGCTGCTGTCTGCTGCGTTGACGGCTTTCCTCACCGGCATCACCGAGCCGCTGGAATTTACCTTTATCTTTGTGGCTCTGCCCATGTACGCCGTGCACTGCGTGCTGGCCGGTCTGTCCTTCATGCTGATGCACATTCTGAATGTGGGCGTGGGCATGACCTTCTCCGGCGGTCTCATCGACCTGGTGCTGTTCGGTGCGATGCAGGGCAACGCCAAGACCCACTGGATGTGGGTGGTCGTGGTCGGTGCGGTGTACTTTGTACTGTACTACATCATTTTCCGCTTTATGATCTCCAAGTTTGACTACAAGACCCCGGGCCGCGATGATGCCGAGGAAGTCAAGCTGTACACCCGTGCGGACGTGAACGCCCGCAGCGCCGCTTCCGGCAGCACCGCCCCCGCAGGGGATGATCCGGTCAGCGCCCTGATCGTAGAAGGTCTGGGAGGTGCCGACAACCTGTCCGACGTGGACTGCTGCGCCACCCGCCTGCGCTGCACCGTCAAGGATGTTGCGCTGGTCAAACAGGATGTGCTCAAGGCCTCCGGTGCCTCCGGCGTGATCTGCAAGGGCGACGGTGTGCAGGTGGTATACGGCCCCAAGGTGGCCGTCATCAAGGCAAAGCTGGAAGATTATCTGGAAAATGCACCTAAGACCCCGGCGGCGACCGCAGCACCCGCCCCGGCAACGGCTCCCGCAGCCCCGGCAGCAGCCGCAAAGGATACCGTGCTGTCTGCCTGCCTGAACGGCACTGTAGTGCCGCTGGCCGATGTGAAGGATGAAGCCTTTGCCAGCGGTGCACTGGGGGACGGCATTGCCATTGAGCCCACCGATGGTGAACTGGTGGCACCTGCTGACGGTGAGATCTCCTCCACCTTTGAGACCCACCATGCCGTGGGCATGACCACGGCTGACGGTGCCGAACTGCTGATGCACATCGGCATCGATACGGTCAAGCTGGGTGGCAAGCACTTTACCTACCTCGTCAACGAGGGAGACAAGGTGAAGAAAGGCCAGCCGTTGATCCGCTTTGAACTGGAGGCCATTAAGGCCGAAGGCTATCCCGTGACCACGCCGCTCATTGTCTGCAATACGGATGACTATGCCGCTGTCGAGGCTAAAGCCAGTGGTGCCGTAAAGCAGGGCGATGCGCTGCTGGAACTGAAGCATTAAGCGTTTCTCCCAAACTGTAAGGCAGGGTTGTTATAAAGGGGGCTGTTGCAAAATAGCCCCAACGAAAAAATGAGATAGACTTCCCCGAAAGGGGTTGCCTATCTCATTTTTTGTTGTAAGCTGAAACTGCAATGAACCAACTACAACATGAACAGTATCGCAAAGTTAATCAATCGGAATATCCTTGTTCCGACCATCCGAAAATATCTTTGATGCGGACAGAAAGCTGTGCGGAAGGACGCTCGCAGACAGCAGAACACCCGCTAAACGAATACCTCCGAGGACTCTTCCCATTTGGGAGTTGTCCTCGGAGGCTTTTTTAGTTTATATAGCAGCGGTCCTGTTTTATAAGCCAATCTTCACACAGCCGCTGGGCTTCGTCCTTTGTGCAACAGGTGCAGTTGAAAAGCCTGCCACGGATGGAACAGTAAGTGTAGTGTACCTTCGGGACTCCATTGGCATCTCGAAAATCAACGCAGCGTTCCTCACCGGGCAGCAGGTAGATTGAATCCACATTCGGCAGCTCCTTTTAAAATGCTTTGAAAGAGATGCTTGTTGGACATCACTTTCGATAAAATGAACCTCAGAAGGGAAAAAATATATTTCTGAGGAAGACAAAACAATGTCAAACGGTGATTATGGCTACTTCGGCAAGGGCGATACGGGCTATGCCCAGTACATGACGGCGTTCAACCGCAACTTCGGCGGCTCGTCTGGCGGCGGCGGTGGTGGTGGCGGAAACCACAACAACAATGGCGGTGGCGGCGGTGGCGGCGGGGACGGCAGCGGATGCGGCTGCCTGATCGCCATTGCAGTGGTCGTGGTGCTAATCCTGATCGTCTTGGGTGGCTGAATCAATCCCTGCAGGTGAAACACAGGTTTTCCCTGTGGGGATTTTTTGAATCCGCTTGTAGAAAGCAACGGTCTATGGTAGAATGAAGCCAAAGAAAAACAGGAGGGCTTACACATGGTTTTACTGGTTGTGGATACACAGAAAGGTATCGTGGATGAACGCCTGTATGCGTTTGAAAAGTTTGTCAGCAACATCAGGGAATTGATCCGGACTGCCCGCGAACAGGGAATCGAGGTCGTCTATGTCCAGCATGACGATGGGCCCGGTACAGGCTTTTCCATCGGAGACGATGAATTTGAAGTCTATTCCGGGTTTGCGCCGCTGCTGACTGAAAAACGGTTCGTCAAGACTGTATGCAGCGCGTTCAAAAAAGAAAGCGGTCTGCTGGAATATCTGACGGAAAAGGGCGAAAAAGATGTGATGGTCTGCGGCATCATGACCGACTTCTGCATCAATGCAACGGTGGAGGCGGGCTTTGAGCATGGCCTGCACATGATCGTTCCTGCCTATGCAAATTCCACGAAGGACAACGAGTATATGACAGGGGAGCAGAGCTACCACTATTACAATGAATTCCTCTGGCCAGATTGTTATGCCGATTGCGTGCCTATGGAGAAAGCGTTGGAACTGCTCAAAAAGTGAGGAGTTTACAATGATTTCTGAAAAAGTAAAAAATCAGATTCAAGTGGTGCAGGGTGATATTACCAAACTGGACTGTGACTGCATCGTGAATGCGGCCAATCGGAGTCTGCTGGGTGGCGGCGGTGTGGATGGTGCCATCCACCGGGCAGCAGGGCCGGAACTGTTGGCGGAGTGCCGCACGCTGCACGGCTGCCGCACCAGCGAAGCAAAAATCACCAAGGGCTACCGGTTGAGAGCAAAGTATATCATTCATACGGTAGGCCCGATTTATTCCGGCACAGCAGAGGATGCCGCGCAGCTGGCGGACTGCTACCGCAATTCGCTGAACCTTGCCAAAGAGCATGATGTCCATAGCATTGCGTTCCCGGCAATTTCGACCGGCGTGTATGGCTACCCGCTGGAAGATGCCACGGAGATTGCAGTCAAAACAGTGGCACAGTGGCTGGAAGATCACGCGGATTACGCCATGCAGGTGATTTTCTGCTGCTTCGATGCCCGGACGGAGCGGGTGTATCAGGCAAGGCTGTAACCGGAAGAGGTGTGAGAGATGGGCTTTTTCAAAAAGCTGTTTACAGGGATCGGTTTTGCGGCAGGATTTCTGTTCTTCGGATGCTTGTCAGTGATTGTGTATGCGTCCCGTGGACGGCATAAACCCTGCCATCGGCGCAGCAGCTTTTGGAATACGCTGGAACGCTATCTGATTTTTTCGTGGATCTGTGAAGGTGTGCGCAGCAGCCGGAAACGGGCAGAAAAGTCCTATTATCGGCGCACCGGAGGCGATTTCTGGCAGACTCAGAAACAAGCCCGGCCGGAAAGCGTTAAAAATACTGCTCCTGCGGAGAAAAAGTCAAAGCCGGAAGCGAAAAACACGGGCACAGGTGCAACGCGGTCGGTAAAACCAAAGAGAACGGAGCGTCCTTCTGCGGCACAGAAAGCATCGGCAGCACAAAGCGGTGCCAAAAGCGTGTTGGTGCCGACAGCGGCAGGGCATAGTGCATCAGAGGCCGACGCAGGAAAGCACAGCGAACGGTCAGAGTCTAAGCCAGAGCCCAAGCAGGAGCATGCTGCGCAACAGTCAGAAGCCAAAGAAGTACATCAAAAGTCCGCACACCAATTGGAAGCAGAACGGCAGCAGAAACTGGAAACTCTGCGCACTGCGATGCAGAAACAAATTTGCGCCATCCATGCAGATGTAGAACTCCCGGCCAACGGTCAGAATGACAGTGAAGCGGCGGAGCAGAAACTGCATATCCTGCTGTATAAATCCACACTGCCGGAGAACGTCCTGAATCGGGCACTGGACGAGCTTCGGACGGAGCGCAGACGGCAAAAGGCAGAGTATCAGGGGGCACCGTTTGCGGATGTGTTTCTGGTGAACCTGATTTTGTCCGATGAGGACAGTGAGCGGGCCTGCATCGTGGATGTGGGGGATACGGGCATGAGCTATGTCATTCCATGGAGCAGCATCCCGAAGGAATTGCAGGAACCGCTGCACCGCTATGTATCGGAAGCGGAAGGAAAGCTCTGCGGCTACTGCAAGGAAGAACTCTGCAACAGTGAAAGTGGCAGGATAGTCGTGGAACTGTATCTTGGTAAACAGAATGGGCATGGCTCCCGAATCCTGTACTGAAAATGGAGTAAAGATTGAAATACAGAGAAATCGCAGACGGCATTTTTGTTGACCGTCCCAACCGCTTTATTGCCCATGTAGAAGTGAATGGAGCAGTGGAAACCGTCCATGTCAAGAACACCGGGCGGTGCAGAGAACTGCTGCTGCCCGGTACTGCGGTGCGGCTGGAAGTGTCAGACAACCCGAAACGCAAAACGAAATACGACCTTGTGGCGGTACACAAGCAAGGTCTTGGCTGGATCAATATGGACAGTCAGGCACCCAATAAGGTGGTAGGGGAGTGGCTTGCAAAACAGGGCTACGACTATATCAAGCCGGAATTCACCTATGGCAAGTCCCGCATCGACTTTTATATGGAAAAGGGCGAGCAAAAGTATCTGATGGAAGTCAAGGGCTGCACACTGGAAGTGGACGGTATTGGCTACTTCCCGGATGCACCTACCGAGCGCGGCGTGAAGCACCTGCACGAGCTGGCGCAGGCACAGCAGGCAGGGTATCGGTGCGCAGTGGCTTTCGTGATTCAGATGGAAGGCATCACCGAGGTGCGGCCAAATGTCAGCACACAGCCGGAGTTTGGTACGGCACTGGCCGAAGCAAAGGCTGCAGGTGTGCAAGTGCTGTTTTTGCTCTGCCATGTAGGGCGGGACAGCTTGGAAATCATGGAGCAGAGGGAAGGGTGAAGACGGCAGAAAAACGCTTTGCGTGATTCAGTCACAGAAATCATAAATAGGAAATGTTATCATATAGATACAAGAAACACACCGATAACATTCCGATGGAGGATTTCGATATGAAGGCAAAGTTTTACATCTGCAATCACTGCGGCAACCTCGTCACTACCATCCATAACGCAGGCGTTCCGCTGGTTTGCTGCGGGGAGAAAATGAAAGAGCTGGTTCCTAATACGGTGGAAGCCAGCGGCGAGAAGCATCTGCCGGTGGCAGAGCTTTCCGGCAGTCGTCTCACGGTCACAGTGGGCGCGGTGGAGCACCCCATGGCGGATGTTCACTATATTCAGTGGATTTTTGTGGAGACTGAGAACGGCGGGCAGATCCGCTATCTGAATCCGGGGCAGGCTCCCAACGCGGTGTTTGAACTGGGAAGTGAAAAGCCGGTGGCCGTTTACGCATACTGCAATCTGCATGGCCTTTGGATGACGAAACTCTGATACAATCAATGCAAACGGGGAGTGATTTGATGTCACTCCCTGTTTTTTGATGAGAACTTTATGCGGTTCTTTTGGTTCGGAACTGTGTGTAAACGGGATGGATAAAATGAGTAGGCACACTATATGCGTTTGTTAAACGCTGACAGCGTTCAATTTTTTGCGTGGAATCGTGAAAAGGAGACCTGTGAAAAACGTAGAAAATTTGATATGGTTGCGCTGCAAACTAAGACATATTGATGTTTTTGAAACGAGTTTATAGTGAAATATGTGTAATTCGAGTGCAGATATTCATTCTTGTGAGTTTGTTGTGTGAATTTGTCACGTTCCGCCGCAAAAAAGGACTTGACGGAAAAAATACTCTGTGGTAATTTATGAGCAAATTCGCTTTTGTGAAATAAAGTCGAATTTGAATCCGCGATTTGCGGAAAAAGAAGGGGATTACACAGGAACAGTTGAGTATAATGCTGAACGTTAGTGCGAACCATCTTGCAAAAGTTGAAACGGGAAGCCGCTGCTGCTCGATTGAGTTGCTGCAGGATCTTTCGTCCTGCCTGAATGTCAGAACGGACTATCTGCTGAACGGAGATGCACCGCATAACAACCATCTGAGGGAAAGACTGACGTTTCTTGCACAGGAATTAGAAAAGATTACGGCGGACCTCCCGGTATGGGGATAGGAAAAAGCAGAATCCTCTTTTTCAATGCCCAAAAGCGTGGTAGAATAGGTAAAAGATTCAGTATCTGAAAAACGGAGCGCGCAACAATGAAGATTCTGGTCAGCGCCTGCCTGCTGGGCGAAAACTGCAAATACAGCGGCGGAAACAATTACAATCAGGCGGTCTGTGATTTTGCGCGGGGGCATCAGGTGGTTCCGGTCTGCCCGGAGGTGCTGGGCGGCCTGCCCACACCGCGGTGCCCGGCGGAAATCGTGCAGGGCGTTGTCACGAACAAAGAGGGCATCAATGTGGACCGGGAGTTCCGAGCGGGCGCAGCCAAGGCCCTTGCCATTGCAAAAGAAAATGGGGTGGAGCTTGCCATCCTGCAATCCCGCAGTCCCAGTTGCGGCGTGAAGGAAATCTACGACGGAACGTTTTCCGGGACAAAGATTCCCGGACAGGGTGTTTTTGCCAAGATGCTGATGGACGAAGGCATCCGTGTCCTGGATGCCGGGGAATTGCCTAAAATTATCTTGAAAAATGAGGACGGAAAATGTCAATCAGACTGATTTGCAGCGATATTGACGGTACGCTGCTGCAATACGGCAGGAAAGAGCTGGAAGGCGAGATCTTTGAACAGATACGGGAGCTGCATCGGCGCGGTATTTTGTTCTGCCCGGCATCCGGCCGGCAGTATACCAGCCTGCGCAAGCTCTTTGCACCGGTGGCAGACTGCTGTGTGTTTCTTTGTGAGAACGGCGGCGTGATCTATAAAGACGAACAGTGCATCGCCAAGAACCCGATGCCCCGTGCACTGGCCGAAGAAATTGCCAACGACCTGTGGACCCGCAGCGACGGGCAGGGCGAAGTGATGCTCTCCGGTCAGAATACCGCATACCTGATGGAGCGGGGTCTGGGAATGCTCCAGCGCATCCAGTTCATCGGGAACAATTATCAAATCATCCATGACCCTTCCGAGGTGCCGGAGGAGATCACAAAAGTATCGGTGTATCTGCACGAAGGCGTAGAATCTTACACGGAACAGTTTGTCCCACGATGGAAAGAGGCGAACTGCGCTGTGGCAGGGCCGTACTGGATCGACACCACCTTTGCCAACAAGGGCATCGGTGTGCGCAGCATCTGCAAAACTCTGGACATCGCCCTTGCCGATGTGATGGCTTTTGGCGACAATTATAACGATGTGTCGATGCTGGACATTGTGGGTGTGCCCTACATTATGGATGGTGCCGCCGCACCGCTGCGGGAAAAGTACCCGAACCATACACCCCGCCCAGAGGACGTGTTGCGGGAGTTTTTGAAGGAGAACTGGATTTTGAACGCGCGTGTTCAAAATTTGAAATAATACGATATAAGGAAATATTCTGATATGACAAAAGTGCTTTTCATCTGCCACGGCAGGATTTCCCGGGCATGATGAAAAGTCTCATATCGTCTCATAAGTCCCGTTTTTAAGCGTTTTTTGTGCTTCAATCTCAAATTTACCAAAGATTTACCAATATTTCTGGAGAGCCAGACTTGCAAAAAAATGAGCCAGAATGAGGAGATTAAAACATGAGCGAATTGAA
>ENA-OUQS01000341-OUQS01000341.1-human-metagenome-genome-assembly--contig:-NODE-341-length-59149-cov-10.352015_pt1 | contig 59149 bp, 59 predicted proteins | sample MGYA00248463_ERZ548848 | MGnify/ENA primary metagenome ERZ548848 (study PRJEB26491, sample SAMN04978192) | human metagenome | host: Homo sapiens | study: EMG produced TPA metagenomics assembly of the... | reverse complement strand
GTATTCTAACCAGCTGAACTAACGCACCATTCCGGTTATTGCGAGTGCAAAGATAATACAAAAAACCGAAACTGCAAATATATTTTCAACACTTTTACACGCTTCCGGACGAAAAATCCGATTCGGCGCGGCTCCAAACGAAGGTCTGCCCCACCGCCGGCATCTTTCGGGATGCCGGTAACGGAGCAGACCGTTGCATCGTACGTAAAACAGGACGGGGCTATTCGACGTCCCGCACGCACCTTATATAGTTGGCGTCGGGTCCGGTGGTCGTTCCGCCGCCGTTGCGGGGAGTTCCGGCGAAGGACCACGTAGCCGGGTTCCTGCCGCCGCGGCTGGAGGCCATGCTGGCCACCCAATAATAATCGGCATTCAGCGGAGTGAATCCGCTCACGCCGTACAGCGGGGTTTCGGCGACGGGCGCATTGTCGGCTCCGTAGGAGCTTTTGACCGCACCGCCCATGGTGTATATGAGCGTCATCTCCATCATGGTCGGTCTCCGCCAGCCCTGCGGACATACGAAGCCGCTCCATACGACCTTGCCTGCAGCAGCGTCGGCGTTGGCCACCTGCAGCTTACGGGGTATGCGGTCGGCATCGGTGCCCCAGTCGTGATCGGGCGTGGTCGTCCAGTTGTCGTGGAACACCTGAAGCTCCGCTCCGAAAGCGGAGTTGTAGGCCGAAGGAATCACGCCGCCGTCGGCATCGCGGGAGACGATGACGGGACCCTCCGGACGGCTCGTATCGACGTAGGGATACTTCTTCCCTCCGCCGGGCGCATCTTTCACGCACCTCGCGGCCGTAATGCCGACCTTCGGCATGTAGAGTCCCATCCACGGCATGATGTTGTAACCCATTGCGCTCTGGCCCGTCGGATCTTCCAGCGAGGTCGTCGAAGTCCAGTAGGAGGCGAAGCGCAGGTTGTTTTTCTCCATGCCGTTCATGTAGAAAAGTATCATCAGCCCTTCGTTATAGGTGGGCAGGCGGTAGCCGGAAGCCTCGCAGGCGCTCTTCGCATCGGCCCAGCTCACATTGGCGGCTTCGGCCGCATCCACGGGCGCCAGCAGGAACGCCGGCATGGCGTTGTCGGTATAGTCGAGCGGCTTGCTGCCCGGAATGACGAGGTCTATGGTATACTCCTGCCCCGGCAAGAGCTGGAACAGGTCTTCGAAGGGGAATCCCAGCTTGGTGCCGTCGACCGTAACCACGATGCGGGCGTTGTAGGTGATATTCTGGGGAATCAGATAGAGATGTCCTCCTTCGGCCGTGACATCGGTCATGGTCTCGGAGGCGGTTGCGTACTCCTGCCCTGCGTCGCATTTGAGTTTCAGCTCGTATTCGGTGGTCGAAAAATCGGAAGTCGTGGACCATGTCATGGAGCCTTGGTTTTCGGCGTCCAGCGCAATACTCCCCTGCCACTGAATACCCCGCACGGCGATTTTGGAGACCTTCTCGCCCTGCCCTTTGATCCTGAATCCGATTTTGGACATCACGGAGCGAAGCTCCAGTGCGACGGGTTCTTCACTGCGCGTCAGGTTCAGCTGCGGGGCGGCGATACATATGTCATTGTGACACTCCGTGGCCGAGGGCATCTCGTACTCCAGCACGGGAGCTCCCGGACGGGAGGAATCGCTCAGCGAAAGTCCGCTGCCGGCCGCTGCATAGGGCGAGCAGGCGAAGAACGACAACTTGCCGGTGCTGCTCTCCGGCCAGTACTTCACGGGATCGTACGTCCACTCCCCGTCCACGTTTTCGAGCAGCTGGTTGCACATGAAATTCGGCACCGCATCGACGCTCCACGGCGTGTCGCCCGTCTCATATCCGAAAATCCCGATCTGCGAACCGGAAGCCGGAGCGACGAACGACGGGGCGAACTTCACGGCGTACTCTTCCGGCTCGTCGGGCTTAGGATCGGGTTCGGGCTCCGGAACCGATCCCGAACCGGGATCTTCGGCCGGATCGTCGCCTCCGCATCCCGGAGTCAAAGCCAGTGAAAACAGGGCTGCCAACAGAAAAAATCTTTTTAGAAGGAGTTGAATCGTCATAATGAAAAGGTTTTAAAATGGATGTTCCCGGAACATGTCTACAAAATTAGACGACGGTTCCGGGAAATACAAACGGATTCGACCGTTGAAACGTAAATTGATGTTTCGGGGTGTCGAATCCTTGCGGCAGGCGGCGTCAATCGGCCTTGCGCGCACTGCCGTACATCTTCCTCATCTCCTCCCTGAATTTGGTCGGCAGCATGCCGATCGCCTTCCGGAAGGTGGACGAGAAGGTTTCGGGCGTCGCGAATCCCAGCTCGTAGGCCAGCACCTTTATCTGTATGTCGTTGTCCGTTTCGGAGAGTATGCGCCGGGCCTCGCCGATGCGGCGGGAGTTGATGTACTGCGAAAAGGACATTCCGCCGTTCTCGTTGATCGCCCGCGAAAGGTAGGAGCGGTTGGTTCCGAGCCGGTCGGCGACCTTGTCGATGGTTATGTCCCGCTCCCGGTATATCCTGTCGGTTTTCATCAGCCGTTCGAATTCCGCGAACAGCGCCTGCCCTTTCTCGTCGGAGAGCGACGAGACCGTGTATTTTCCGCTGCCGTCCGACTGTCCGTAGAGTTTCTCGATCACCTGCTCCCTGCGGATCAGTTCGTGCTGCTGCCTTACGATCTGACGGTAACGCTGATTCTTGTGCCAATAGGTGATAAACAGTGCGGCGAGCAGTCCGGCCAAGATCACCACGACGAAAACCGTAACGTTCAGCTTCTGTCTCTCGCGCAGAAGGTCCAGTTCCTTTTCGCGCAGCTCCTTCTCCTGTTTTTCGGATTCGTACTGCACGCGAAGCTCGTTTATGGCCCGCTCCCGCTCGACGTTGAATATGCTGTCGAATTCGTGGTGGTAGTTCTTGTAGTACTTGAGCGCCGTGCGCGGTCGGTCGGCCAGCTCGTAAGCCTCGGAGAGTTTCTCGTAGAGCTGATAGCGGTAGAAGGCGTTGTTGCGCTTGTTGACGAAGTCGAGTCCCTTCTCCAGCACCTCGGCGGCTTCGGCCGCGGCGCCCTTCCCGATCAGATAACTGCCGTAATTGAGGTATGCCAGCGTGTTGCTTTTCTCCGTGCCGACATGTTCGAGCGAACGTTTGTAATAGGCGGCCGCCTCACTCTCACGCCCGACACGGACCAGTATGTTGGCATAGAGACTGTAGGCTTCGGCGTACTCGATGTACTTTCCGCCGACGTCCAGCGCCCTGCCGATATGATCGAGCGCAGCGGCATAATCCCCCAGCAGATAATACATGTAGGCCGTGACGAAGGAGCCGGAATAGAGCAGCAGCGGATCGTCGTTGGCCGTACCTATGTCGATGACTTCGAGCGAGTATTTCAGTCCGTTGGGGTCGTTGCGCAGGTAATGGGCCATCGCTATGTTGTTCAGAATGACCGGATAGGAGTGTTTGTCGGAGCTTTGTTCGGCATACTTGAGCGCTTTCATGAAGTACGAAAGCCCTTCGAGGTAGTTCATCTCCATCTCCGAGGTGTAGATGGCCAGCGCATTGTTGATCGCAGCAAGTGCGCGGTAATCCTCCAGCCCGGCCGCCAGATCGAGCGCACGGCCGTAATAGTACTTCACCGAATCGCTGACTTCGCGCGCCAGCGCATGTCCGGTGTAGATCAGGCCGTAGAGCGAAGCTTTGCGGTCGTCCCGCTCCCGCCCCAGCTCCAACAGCCGGCCCGCGACGACGGCCACTTCGTCGAAATTCCCCTTTTTGCTCTCGCCGGTGGCGTATTCGATCAGCGAATCGACATCCCGGCCGGACGGCCGGAGGGCCGCTGCGGCCATGCCGCAATACGCAAGTATCAGGAAGAGGAAAAGTAGTGTTTTTCGCAGGCTCATCATCGAAAAGTTTGTAGTGCAAAGATAAGAAATTGATTTTACAGCGGAAGCCGCACCCCGATAAACTTGCTCCGAAAAAAAATCTCCGATCGGATTCGATCGGAGATTTTCGATTTGCTGGCGGTGCGTAGGGGATTTTATCCGAACCCGCGAAACACTCCGTGTATCAGACGGTTGCACGCATTGCCGAATGAGGCTGGTTACACACTGGTCACGCGATTTCATACCTCAAAATCCGCGTCCATGAATGCCCTTTCAATGAACCTTTACACTGCAAATGTAACCTCTTTCTCCGGCACGTGCAAGTTATTATTAATCAATAATTCCAGATAGATTCTAACATAAATGCGTTATCTTCAGCATCTACGTTGGAAATTTGTAAATATAAAACATAACTATTCAGGAACGTAGATGATCTCACCGTTCTCGAGTTCATAGGCCACGCCGACCTTACGGCCGCGCTTGCCCGACTGCGGGTCCTGATCCTCCGACGGAGTATAGCGGTTGATCTTTTCACCCTCCTTGGTGATGATCTCCATGTTCTCCTTGCCGGGGTTCTTCACCATCGTGAAATCCTCCTGGCTGAGCATCTCGGTCATATTGTATCGGCTCACCAGCGCCACCATCAGCGCCACGGCAAAGACCATCGCCACGTCGAACAGGTTGCTCACGACGCTCATCGGGTCGTTCTCTTCGTCGCGTTTCAGTAAATTGCGTCTCATCGTTTTTCGGTTTGTGCATTCAACAACTCCGCTACGAACTCGAGGTTGGCCATATCCTGCAGATACCACCGCTGCTTGACCTGCTGGGTGATGAAGCCGATGGCGGCGGCAAAGAGCCCCACGACGGTCGTGGCAAAGGCCACCTGCATGTTGTAAGCCATCGAGGCGATATCTCCCGTTGAGAGCCCCACGAGCGCCGGGCCCATCGGGATGAGCGTTCCCATCAGTCCGAGCATGGGACCCATCTTCGAGAGGGTCTTTGAGGTCGAGAGGTCGCGGTCGGCCTCGATCTCGAAATCGGCAAGCAGCCGCTGGCGAAGAGGCGCATTGTCGCGGGCCTCGAGCAGACGGTTCAGGTAGACCACCACCAGTGACGGATTCTTTTTGGGAAGACGATCGGCAAGTGTGGCAACCGTCTGCGGAGTGAGCCCATCCAGTTCGCGTCCGATGAGCGAGACCGTGCGGCGGATGGCAAGATACTGCCCGAAGAAGCTGCCGATCAGCAGCAGCGAGCGTCCGAAGAAAAAGATCAGCAGGACGATGACCGGCACGAGCAGACCGGTCGAGATCCAATAGAGGATGTCGGAGATGTAATTCATGGTTTTATTTCTGTTTTTTATTCATACGTTTCTGTTTGATTCGGAAAACTGCCACGCCAAGCAGCAATCCCGCCGCGACGAAGGACGTTACGCCGCCCAGAGCAGGCCAATCGACCGACGTGACGCCGGCAACGGCCGTGCGTCCGTTGACCGTGGCGATAATTCCCAAAAGGGCAATCAGTGCATAGGCAAGAAAAAGCAGTTCGAGGCGGATCTCCTTTTCGGGCAGGAGGTGCTTCAACGCCCAACGCCCCAGAGGAATCACGACTGCCACGACGGCGGCCAGCGACCAGGCCACCAGCGGAAACGATACGCCGGGCAGGGCGAAGATGGCGGCCACCAGCAGGCTGAACAACACCGGGAAGACGAGCAATCCCGGAAACCAGCGCAGCAGGCGGTAGATCCGCACGATGGAGGTTTTTACGCGCCCCGCCGTGTGGATGTGTGCCGCAACGATGCAGAAGGTCATCTGCAGGGCGACTTCCAGCGTGAGGAGGACCGCCAGATCGAGCATCAGCGCGGAGTCGGCAAGCCAGCCCGCGATCTGGTTTTTCGACTGCTCGATGGCCCAGGGCCACGCCAGCCCGACAAGCAGAGCACAGACTACGGCCGAAAATGCCACATAAAAGGGCTTGCGCCAGGTCTGCTTCAACAGGTAGTTGAAGCAGACCACGATCATCATGACCAGTACGACGGTTTCCATTACTCTTCCATCTTTTTGCGACGGCGGCGAACCACAAGAACCAGCACCGCGATGATGCCGATCACCAGCATGGCAACAACGGTATTGCTGACCAGCGTGGTCGTGCGGTCGGAGGCGGTGAGCTCCTCACGTTTGAGCACTGTGCCATCCTTTGCGTCGAGCGAAGCCTCGCGTACCTCGCGGATCTGCCGCTCGTAGTTGCGGGCGGCCTCGGGCGCACTCTTCGAGGCGATGAAGTCGCGCAACTTGGCGTTGTCGCAGACGAAACCCGAGCAGGAGGGACCGTGCTTGTCGATCAGTTCGGTATGGAGCTCCGCGAGGGCAGCGAGCTGCTCGTCCGAGGCCTGCCACATCCCCTTGCGGGCCGTTTCGAGCATCACGGCCGAGATCTCCTCCAGCGCCGCGGGGTTCTGCCGCTCGAAATAGCCGCGGAGATCCATGCCGAACTTGTCCTGCACGTAGACGTCGTAGATCTCGTTCCAGAGCTCGTTGTCAACCACATCGGGCTTCATGACATTCCAGCCGTAGGTGTTCTGCACCACCGCGGCAAAGCCCGCGGCGGCACTCGCCCCGCCCTGCATCTTCTCGCGGATATAGTTCGGATTGAAGATCGTCGTGCGGCTCTCTACGCCGATTGCCTCCTTGAGCTCCTGCATGCGCACGCGGTTGCGGTTACGGTAGTCGCTCAGGTAGGCATCGGGCTCCCGGCCCGTGACGTTGCGCACGGCGAGGTTCATGCCGCCCATGAATTCGTAGACATGGTCGAGGCTCAATGCCCCCCACGTATTGCTTTGGCGCGGCTGCACGACGGCGTCGGTGTTGACCAGTGCTGCCTCCAACGCATATTGCTGCACTTGCTCCCAAGCCTGCTCGCTGCCGTAATAGGCTCCCATGTTCTGCAGGTAGACCGCGGCGATCTCCGAGGAGTTTTCCCAACGGTCGCCGCTCTGCACCATACCGGTAATGCCCGTGCCATAGTTGCCGTTGACGCCGCCGAAGACGCGGTGGGTCGATATCTCGCGCGCCTCCCGCGGCGAAAGGCCCTTGTCGATGAGCGTCTGTTCGGCATCGACCACACCCCGGGCCACGAAGTTCTCATAGCTGTCATCTTCCGCCGCGGCGGCCATCTCGACGGCCCGCGAGATAAGGAACAGCCGCGAAGCCGCCAGGTCGCGCAGCTGGCCGCTGGTCTGCACGACGACGTCGATGCGCGGACGCCCCAGCTCCCCGGAGGGGATGAGCCGCAGGTCGCTCACCCGTCCGAAGACATCGCGGACGGGCTCCACGCCCAGCATGTAGAGCACCTGCGCGAGGGTTGCCCCTTCGGTCTCGATGAACTCACCGCTCCAGAGCGTGTAGCTCACCTTGCGGGGCAGCGAGTCGTGGTGACGTTCGCGGTACATGCGGATCGTCTCGTCAGCCAACTCCTTGCCGCGCTCCCAAGCCTGCGCGCTCGGCGTGGCCTCGGCGTTCACGGCGTAGAGGTTGCGGCCCGTGGGCAGCGTATTGGGGTTGGCAATGGGGTCACCGCCCGGCGAGGGGGCCGTATAACCGCCGTTCAGCGCATTGGTGAGCGACGAGAGCTCCGCCTCGGGGCTCTGTTCCAGCGCACGGCGGTAGTTGCCGACGTTGCGGATCGTGCGTTCGAGTTCGGTCACCACCCGGGCAAATTCGCGCTCTTCTTTTGTATACTCCTTACCGAGGCCCATCATGGCGGCCATCGCTTCTGCCGGCATGGTTGCGGACTTCTCCTCTGCCTGTCCGGTGTTTGCGGGGCGTTTGCCGATCTTCGGGATCCACGAGGGGTGTTTCGAAGCCCCCTTGCCCGACTTGGGAATCCCGGCCGGATGCTGCATCGGCGCACCCGACGACATCATCGCCATCATGCGGGCCATCATGTCCTGCGGAGCGGAGAGCGACTGCTGGATTTCGCGGGCCTTCTCCAGTTCTGCGGCCGAGATGCCCGCCGTCGAGCAGATGAAAGCATCGGTCGGCTGCTGCACACCGCTCAGCAGGCGTCCGACCAGTTCGCGGGCCGGTTCAAGATAGCGGCGAGTGAAGAGCGTGCGGTGTTTTTCGAGATCGGCAGAGGCCCGTCCGCGGAACTTGTCCAACGCCAGCAGCGAATAGGCAATCGGTTCGGTGGACATGGCGAAGACGCTACTGCGGATACGTTCCGGCGAATAGGGTCGGCCCATCGTATAGAGTTCCCCGGTGATCTTCTCCGCAGCGAGCTCCTCGGCAAAGGACTCGATGCGGGCGATCTCCGCCTCGGTATAAGGCTGAGTCAGCAGCGAATCGAGCCGCAACTCACGGTGGATGCCCAGTTCGACGGTCAGTTGCTTGACGCGCAGCGCCGCGGCCCGCGTATCGGGCTGTCCGTCGGCGTAGAGCAGGTCGTTGTAGGCCTGGATCGCCGCGTTCAGGTCGCGGTAGATGCCGCGCACGCCGCTCTCCATGAACGGAGGGGTCAGATATGACTGCAGCGTGGCATAGGCACGGCGCTTGGCAATGATGCCCTCGCCGACATTGCCGATCGAATAGACATAGAGGTGCGGCGTCGGGCCAATGAGCGCATCGGGCCAGTCGCTGCCGCTCAGGGCCACCTGTTTGCGGGGCGTGAACTCCAGGCTGCCGTGCGTACCGAAGTGGACGATGGCATCAGCCCGGAAGGCGTAGCGGGCCCAAAGATAGGAGGCAATGTAGGCGTGGGGCGGCGCGGCGTCAGTGCCGTGGACGATGGCGAAGTCGTCGTCACCCGCCCCGGCCGCCAGCTGCGGCAGCAGCACGATGTTGCCCAGTTCGATGCGCGGCAGCGCCAGCCGTCCGGCGTCATCGGACAGATAGCTGCCCGGGAATTCGCCGTCGAGTGCCACAACGTCGGACATCAGCTCCGGGCGGAGCGCCTCGGAGCACCAGGCGGCATACTCCCCGGCGGAGATGAGCGCCGGATCGCCGGTTTTCAGAAATTCGGCCTTGGCACCGTGGGCATAGGCATTGAAAACGGCTCCCTGTTGCTGGATGAGAGCCGCCAGCCCTTCCGGCGTCGCGGGGAGATGCTCCACGCGGTAACCCTCGCCGCGGAGCCGTACGAGCAGGTTGTAAAGCGACGGCGTGACCTCCATACCGGAGGCCGTCAGGGTATTTTGCCCCGGACCCTTGTAGTAGTAGATCGCTATGCGCTTCTCGCTGTTGGGTGTGCGTTGCAGGGCAATATGGCGGTTCACCGTCTCGACAAACCGTTCCAGCCGCTCGGGAATGGCATAAACCTGTTGCAGTCCTTCGCTGTCGAGGCGATGTCCGAACAACACCTGGGAGCGGATCGCGCCGTCGATCTCGGGCATCACGACGCTCTGCGACAGGAAACCGCCGTTCATGCCCATCTTGTCGGCCTCCCATTCGTCGACCATTCGGTTGACGTTGAGCGGTGAGAAGAGCGGAATGTTCTGGCGCGTCAGGTACTCCACAATGGCATCGCCCAAGCGTCCGTGGGCCATGTTGATGACGGCTGACGGACGAATCGAATCGGCTTGCCCGCTCTGAATGGCCGCTTGCAGATTGCGAAGAGGATAAACCATGTTACCGGTCTCCTCCAGCCGGGCAATCAGTTCGGCCGGCTCGCCCATCTGCCCCGTCACAATCACCCGCGGGGCATCCGGTTTCAGCCGACCGTGCCGCGACAAAAAGGCCTCGTAAGCCTCCACGTTGTCAAAATCCAGCTCCTCCGCCTCGGGATCCGAAGGGTCGGCATGGTAGAACTGTTTCAGGTCGCGCACCATGGGCGGCTCGGGCTCATCCGTATCAAACCGCTTGCCGTCGACCGTACGGCGAAGGGTGACGAGCAGGTTGCGGTAATTCTTCCGGCCGCCGCCGCTGAGGTAGCCCTTGACGACCGCCAGCGTCGCGGAGTCCGCCGAGAGGATCTCGTTGGCAGGGTTGGTCGCCATGGTCGTGATGACGGTAAGCCCCCGGTCGGCCGCCCGCTGGAGCGCGGCCCGCTCCTCGGCCGTGATGCGGAGGCCCATGCCGTTCATCAGTACTACGTCATAACGCCCCAATCGTCCGAACTCCGACGGTTCGACTGAGGCAAGACGGATCCGCGCATGGTCATTGGCCCGGGCGATCTGGCCGAGCGTCGTAGCCTGGTAATTTACAAAAGCGATGCGCGTGGCCGAGAACCAGCGGTTCCACGCTACAACGCCCAATACGACGGCAAGCAGGATCACGCCTGCCCAGATCATTGGTATCTTATGTTTCATCCTTTATTTACTCTTGAAAAATTGTTCGAGATTCAGCGAAAGGCCCACCGAGCAGGTCGTACCGACGGTCGTGGGCGAATTGCTGTAATAGTAATCGGGGCGGTAGTTGAAAAGGTTGTCCACAGCCAGCGTCAGATCCATCCCGCGCCACAGATGCTGCGTGAGGCTCAGTTTCCAGATCGTATAGCCCGGATAGGTCTGCCGCACGGTCTCCTCGTAGGAGGTCAGCTCGGTGTAGACGTCACACGTGACACGCGACAGCCAGCGTCCCGACAGTGACACGTTCAGACCGTAGTTCTTCCACTGCCGGTCATAAGCCAGGCGCGCCGTGGCCGCATGGGGACGGGTCGAGGAGAGCAGCGGCTCTCCCCGCTCGATCATCTCGCGCGTGTAGGCATACGACACGCGCCACGAGATGCCGCATGCATATCGTCCCGACGCATTGGCCTCGGCTCCGGCCACCTGCAGAGGCGACATGTTCGTGTAGACCTGTCCGTCAAGTTCCTGGTTCCAGACCGTGGTGATGCGGCTGTCCACCAGATTGTAGAATCCCGTTACGGTGAAACTGTGCTGTCCTTTCAGATACTCGGCAGAGAGTGAAAAGTTGTGGCTCGTCTCGGCTTTCAATTCCGGATTTCCGTAGATCATGAAGATGTTGCCCATATAGAAATCCATGTACATCTCCTTGAGGGTCGGGGCGCGGAAGCCGCCGGCGTAGGAGGCCCGAAGCGAGCAGTTTGCAACCTTATACATCACGCCGAGTTTCGGAGAAAGATGCGAGAGGTTTGCCGCCGAAAAATGGTCGAAGCGCACGCCGGCAATGAGGTTGAATCTCCGGTGCGGGTTCCAGTCGAACTGCGCGAAGGCATCGGCCGTGTGCTGCGTATGGCTGCCGTTGTCCGTAAACTGATAGGACATCAGGTAGTCGCGCAGGTAGTCGCCTCCGACGGTGAGGATGTGTTTCCCGGCGAACGTGTGGTTGTAGAGCGTGCGCAGGGTGTGCTGCACGTTGCTGTAGTCGCGCACGTCACGCGACGTGGGGACCAGATAGTCGCTCTTGTCGTACTGGTCGAAGGCATAGGAGAGTTCCAGATCATCGGACGGCGTAATCGCCCAATTGCCCTTCAGTCCGCCCGAGAAGCTGCGGTAGCGGTCCTTGATGCTCTCCGAGGCGTCGCGCTCGCGGTAAAAGTAACCCGCCCGGGCCGTGAACTTCAAGTCTTCGGCCGCCGTGACGACGAGCCGCTCTTTGATGTTGAGCGACGAATTGCCGTATATGGTGCTGTAATCGCCGACTTCTGCGTTGTCAGTCCCCTTCGAGAGGTCGATGGCGTCGATCGAAGTGTACTGCACGTTGGTCATCGAGTTGAACCGGCCCTGATTGAACCCGACCGAGCCGCCGTAACGCTGCTCGTTGTGGGCGCCGTAACGGCCGTTCAGATTGACCGACCACGGTTCGCGCGACTCGCGGCTGATGATGTTCACCACGCCGCCGATGGCATTCGACCCATAGAGCGACGAGACGGCCCCCTTGACGATCTCGATGCGGCCGACGTTGTCCATGTTCAGCCGGCTGTAATCGACGTTGTCGAGCGTTTCGCCCGCCAGCCGCTCGCCATCGACGAGGAACAGCACCGAATTGCCGCCGAATCCCGACATATTGAGCGACACCTGCTGGTTCATCGAATAGGAGAACTCGATGCCCGGCAGCTCGCTTTGCAGCAGATCGCCTACATGCGTCGCATCGACCTGTTTGATATCGGCCTCGGAGATGACACGGGTGACAATCGGAACATCCTTCAACAGTTTCGGGGTACGGGTGGCCGTCACCACCACCTGATCCATCATCGTGGAGTGCTCCGCGAGGCGGAAATTCAAGGGCCCGGATTGATCGGCAGCAACCTTTTCGCTGGCCGGTTCGTACCCGACAAACGAGGCGCAAAGCGTATACGTTTCTTTGCCTGGAAGTGCAATTTCATAACGACCCTCCGTGTCGGCCACGGCCCCGAGTGCCGGCAATTCCCTTACGGTAACGGCCGCCCCGACGAGCGGTCGGCCCGCAACATCCGAAACGGTGCCGGATATTTTGTATTGAGCCTGCGTATGCAGCGTAAACAGCAATCCAAAAAGAGATAGTACCAGCAGTTTCATCCTTATTCAACGGGATAGAGGTAGTCAATGGTCATATAGCCCTTTACGGCGGCGTCGTTCATAAAATTCGTCAGCCGCAACGCCGCACAGCTGCCGTCCGCCAGACGAAGCAGGTAGGTCTTCCCCGAGAGGGTGTAGACCGGCGGCATGGTCGAAGTGTCAACGTTGAGCCACCGGGAGAGGCATGGGTTCCAGTAGTCTTCGGCGTAGAGGATGATGCCGTCCATCATTTGCGACATGTCGACCGTAATGCGGTCGGTGGTCCATTCATCGGCCGTCCATTGCGCCTCGGAAACCGATCCCGGAGCGGGCAGAGCATCGAAAGCCCCCGTCTGACTTTCCCAAACGGTGCCGCCGTTGGTCTTCGTGTCATATCGGTGTACGGCAAAATCCCACGTTTCGGGAGCCGCTTCACCCACCGGTGTCGTTGTTACCTGTTTGCCGTGCAAATCGACATAATGCCATTCGGTATAATCCGTGGCGTCGATATAGATCCGTCCCGTGCGGGTTCCTTCGTCGATGAGGATAAACCCATATTCGTTCCCGGTCCCGGATGTGGGCATATCATAGATACCCTCGAAGATGCCGTTGCAGGCCGGGAGCGACAGCAGCAATGTCGCTCCCGACAGGAACAGCCCAGCCTGTTTGCAGTTCATGGCCAATCTCGCTTTTTCCGTAGAGTTACTCTTCCGTGGCGGGAGCCGTTCCCGGCAGCAGCGTGATGGTCAGTCCGCCCATGACGGCCGGTACGTTGAACGCAATCGAGAAGTCGTCCTTGGCGGCATTGGTCCGGCCGCTGAGCGTGAAGTCGTAGTTGCTGGTCGATTCGCCCATTCCCATGGCCACGCTGCCGCTGCCCGTAAAGACGTACCCTTCGCCCTCCTTAGTCGCAGTAGCCGACTCAACGGTAAAGGTTCCCCACGAGGCGGATTCGAAGACAACCTTCAGAGTTCCGTCGCCGTTGGCCGTCAGCTTCACGTTCTCGCCGTCGGTATAGCGATCCTGGAAATAGGAGCAGTCGGCATCCGTATAGCCTTCGTAGGTTCCGGCCAGCAGCAGGTCGGCCGGGGCTTCTCCCGTCTGGAACGTAAGGGTCATGCCGCCCATGACGGCCGGTATCGAAAACTCCATCCGGGCATCGGTCTGTGACTTGATCTCGGCCGTGAAAGTGCAGTCGTAGGCCGAGGTGCTTCCACCCATGCCCATCTGCGTCTGCCCGCTGCCCGAAAGGGAGCAGACGTTTCCGCTTATACTCGCCTGTGCATCGGTGATGGTGAATGTACCCCACGTGGCGGAGGTGAACGATACGGTGGCGGTGCCGTCCGTATTTTCCGTGATTACGACCGTCTCATCTGCCGAGATCATGTTCTGGAAATAGTTGCAGTTGGCCAGCGTATAGCCGTTGTAACTGCCTGCAAAGTCGACCGTTTTCGAACCGTTTTCATCTTTGTCGCATCCCATCATCAAGGCTGCAACGGATAACATCATAAAAATAGATTTGATTTTCATATCGTTTGTATTTTTTGTTTTCGGATGCAAAATTACCAGGGTCGCAGACCGTGGGCAATAACCCGATTTCAGTATTTTGCGGCGGCACGAACGCCTTATCTCACTATTTTTGAGTATTGCTCCCCTATAAATAGGTGTGTAAATTTGCAACAGCAAACAAGAAAGGTTCAAACGATACAAAATGAATAATTCTGAAGGTTATAAACCTACTACCAGGATGCGGGATTTGGTCAGCGACAACAGCGCATTGCTACTGGTGATGGGACGCTTCGGCATATCGCTGGGTTTTGGAGACAAGTCGGTTCGGGATGTATGCCGGGCACACCATGTGGATGAAAATACATTTCTGGAGGTGGCCAATTTCGTATCGGACAGAGAATATCACTATGAATCAGTCTCGCTATCGTCGCTTATTGGGTATTTGAAGCAGGCACACGAATATTTTCTGGATTTCAACCTGCCCAATATCCGGCGTAAACTGATTGAATCGATCGATTATTCGGGAAGTAATGACATAGCGATACTTATCGTGAAGTTCTACGACGAATATGTAACGGAGGTCCGCAGACACATGGAGTATGAGAATGAAGTGGTCTTTACCTATGTCGAGCAACTGTCTCAGGGACTTTTGAATCGAAATTATACGATCTCGGAATTTGCAGGCAAGCATACCCCAATAGGGGATAAACTCAAGGAGTTAAAAGATATTGTCATCCGTTATTACCCCGAAAGGAACAACTACCTGCTGAATGCCGTGTTGTTGGATATTATTCTGTGTGAACAGGACCTAACGTCACATTGCATGATTGAAGATCAGCTGTTTGTACCGGCAGTAAGGCACATAGAGCAACAGATAAGACAAAGCGGACAGGTTGCCTATATCGACGAATCCGAAAATGAAACACCCGACAAGGATAAATTGGAGGTACTCAGCGACCGGGAGAAAGATATTGTCGTATGCGTCGCCGAAGGAATGAATAACAAGGAAATAGCCGATTATCTGTTTCTTTCGGTACATACAGTGACAACTCATCGCCGCAACATATCCAATAAATTACAGATCCACACCACTGCCGGACTGATTATTTACGCCATAGCAAACAAACTGGTCAATATCGAGGATATACCCAAAAAGTAATGACGGCGGCAGAGAGTTTTCATTATCGATCAGTGCCGGTCAATTTCACACCACGCGATATCTATTTATGGACAAACGTCCAACTTTTAGAGATTTATTGTGCTGACTTTTCCCTCGTTTGAGCATGAATCCAACAAGGAAGACCTGTTAGAGAATCAAATATTATCAGTACTCATATTAGAATAAGGACACTATCAAACCTAAACATAAAAACAATGAACACTTTGCTGGAATGCCGTTTCATGCAGACGGCACTGGGGCATGCACCCTGTACATTGACGGATGAAGAACTTCGCTCGGAATTCAAGGACTTTCAAACCGCACTCCTTAACCTGCTTGACGGTGACGGCGGATACCGGACAATCGACTTCATGCTCCAGGATACCTTGTGTATTTTGGAGCATATTTTTTCCAGCAAAAAAAAATAACACATTATTGCGTCTGTTCGTTTTACGGGCCAGGTCCAATCTGCGCACCTGCATCGCGCAAAACAACAAACGGCTGACCAACCCCGAACTCTTCACCTCCGTTTCTCCCGTTTGCAGATCCCCGCTGCATTGGGGATGCAAGCCGATTGATCTGGCTGAATTTCTCGTCTACGCCTCCGAATTCAGGGCATTCGGCAATGCTCCGTTCACTGAAGTCGTGCGTCAGCACGAATGGCTCTACAATATCAAGCTGGGTGCGCCGCGCGATCTGAAACGCAGCGTCAAGGATCGCAAAATCCGGACAACGGCATTCATCGACTCCTTGCAGGAGGCTGCGCGGCAATAGCAAACCACGATCTGATTAACAGTCGGTTGCAAATAAACTTCACCCACGTGGGTATCCACGTGGGTAGTTTTATTGCATTCGTTTCAGGAACTTTGCCCTTGGAAATCGCAAAACAATGGCTATGGAACTGAACGCAATCATCGAAGAGATGCAGGGTTGCATCTTCTCGCTTCAGCAACGGGTTGAGGAGTTGAAGGGCATGGACGACAAGTCGGCCGAGACGATTCTGCTCACACGTCAGGAGGCGGCCGACCTGCTCGGCAAGTCGCTGCGGCAACTCGACCGCGACTGCCGTCGTTACGGCATCCGCAAGGTGGCAGCCAACGGCGGCGTCCGTATCCCGAAAATCGACCTGCTCGTACACATGGGACTGGTGGCCCGTCCCGCCGAGCCTTCGCAAAGCGAACTGGAGCGTCTTCTGTGCAAACACGGCCGGCAATGAACTACCTCGCGGAGATACGGCACTTTTACGACTGGCTTGAAACGGAGTCTTTGCCCTCGAACGCCATCGTGCTGTGGCATGCCCTGATGTTCACGGCGAACCGCTGTGGCTGGCGCGAGGAGTTTTCGGTTCCGTTCTCGGTGCTGGAGAACCGCACGAAACTCGACAAATCGACCATCTGCCGCATGCGGCGCATTCTGGTTGAGCGGGGCGTTATCTCTGTCTGCGGACAACGCGGACGCCGGAGTGCCGTCTATCGGCTGAATCCCTTTGAGCCTCATCCGGCAGAACACGACACGACGGTTTCTGCCACGCAAATCCATCAGATGAGCGGCAAAGCGTTGCAATCCGCAACGCCAACCGCCACCGTCTCCATACAGGACAGAATTATTCCTGAAAAAGAAAAAACAAGCAAAAAAGAAAAAGCGCTGCGCCGGCGGGAAGAGAGAAAAGATTGCGCCGAAAAGAGAGAACCCATACGGCAGAACCTGTCGCAGTTCCTCGCTTCGCTCGACGAGGCATGGCGCGCACCGATGAGCATCTGGCTGGAGTACAAACGCTCGCGCCGCGAAGGCTACCGCAGCGAGATGGGCGCCCGCAAGTGCCTTGCGTTGCTCCGCGACCTCTCGGGCGACGATCCGGACGTTGCCGCAGCGGTTATCGACCGGAGCATCGCCAACAACTGGGCGGGACTGTTCCCGTTGCGGCCGGGCGATACTTCCACGCCGTCACGTACCCGAAATTCCGGCGATGTGTTGCATCCTGCAACGGAGGAGCATGCCCGTCGTCTTCTGGAAAAGTTCGACCGCAGCACCAAGTGAGACAATGACCTCATTCCCCACATATCGCATGCCGTATATTCACCCTGCAAAATACCTCGTCATGGAATCTCTTGCCACAATCATCGACCGCCTCTCGGCGGAAAAGCGACTCGTCGTCCGCCATGTTGAAAGCCTTTCATGGGGCGACCGCGAACGATGTGAAGCCCTCTTCCGCGAAATCTTTCGGCGTGTGGATCGCACGGTTGTCCGTTACCGTCCATTGCCCGAATACGCTTCCGTCATCGGATGGATGACCGCTACCGATGGCCGCGGGCTGCTGCTCTGGGGTGACTGCGGACGCGGCAAGAGTACGATCCTGACCGGCGTGATTCCCGTACTGCTGGCCATGAAGGGATTTCACGCTTGTCCGGTACATGCCGACGAACTGACGAAGCCCTATCGCTTTGCCGCCAGTACGGCCGGATGCGACCCGACCTGCTCGAACCTCGACTTTCTGACCCGGACTCCCTTCCCGATTATCGACGAGGTGGGAGTCGAACCGCTCATCAACGATTACGGCGAACGCTACGAGGGTTTCAACCGCATCGTTAATGCGGCGGAACGTCGCCTGCGGCCGCTGTTTCTCGCAACGAATCTCTCGAAGGAGCAACTACTGCGCCGCTACGGCGAGCGGACATTCGATCGTCTGACCCGCTTGTGCCGAGCCGTGGAGTTCCGGGGCGAGAGTTTGCGCTGACACTGAAACAAGAATGAGATATGAAACTGCAACGAATCATCCATCTGTTGGAAGACGGTCGCCGCAAGTATGTGACCCACAACGGTGAAATCGAAAAGTGGACGGAGGTTGAGATTGAAAATCTCCGGGCAAACATGGCACGATTCGGTCCGGCGGCCTATACGGCCGACTTCGCCAGGTACGGCATCTCGGCCCGCGAACTGCGCGAGCGCTATCCCGATGCCCGCATCGTGCGCATCGTTGGCTTCGAGACCGAGGACCACGACCTGCCGCTCAACTCCGAAATCATCTTCTGACCATGCCGACATTGAAAAGGACATGCCGTCGCCCGTGGCAGCCGGAGCATGCTCCGCAGATGGGCCGCCGACATGCCAATACGGAGTTCTACCGTTCGACGGCGTGGCGGAAGCTGCGGGCCGAGCAACTGCGACGGCAGCCGCTCTGCGAACGCTGCCTTGCGCAGGGCCGCCACACTCCAGCCTATGTCGTGGACCACATCCGTCCCGTGAACCAGGGCGGTGCGCCGCTCGACCTTGAGAACCTCCAATCGCTCTGTGCGGCCTGCCACAACCGCAAATCCGGCACAGAGCGTCATCAGCGACAAACTCAAAACTCTATGCCTATGAAGTAAAACGGTGAGAATGGGCGTGCGGCGGTGGTTGCAATCAGTCAAAAGGCTTTATGGCGCCTCACGCCCATTGTTTGAAACAAGAGAAACGATGCGAACGACACTGAACTTGAACGAAATAATCGCCCAATGGATCTCGGAGTGCGACATTCTGCCCTCCACGGCCCGGGACTACGAACGCAAACTGGCCCTGTGGTTTCGCTGGCTGTCGGCCGCTGGGGTCGATACGCGGTCGCCCGAACGGCGGCACGTCGTAGAGTACAAGCAGCACCTGCAACGCGAAGGGCGTAGCCTCCTGACGGTGAACAGTCTCGTTACCGTTGTGAAACTCTTCTACGGCTTCTGCGAGCGTCGCGGTTACTGCGACAATATCGCCGCAGGAATCCGGAGCAGCCGTCGCCGGTCGGGGTACAGCAAACTGCCGCTTACGGCCGAGCAGGCCCGGCGGCTGTTGGAGTCGATCGACACGACGATCGTCATCGGGCGGCGCGACCGGTTGATGCTCTCGCTGATGTTGTTCAACGGACTGCGTACCTGCGAGGTTGAACGCATCGACCTCGGGGACTTCGCGGAGCGGGAGGGCGAACCGGTGTTAGCCGTCCAACGGAAAGGCCGCACGGAGAAGAACGAGATTGTCGTGCTGCATCCCGACACCGTGGAGCGTCTTGCCGAGTACGTTGCCGACCGGCCGTGGAATGCCTCCGCGCCGCTCTTCATCTCACACAAACCCGGATGCGACAACCGGCTGGTCAGGCAGACTATCGGCCGCATCGTGAAGCAGCGACTGGCCTGCATCGGCCTTTCGCATCCGAAACTCTCGGCACACTCGCTGCGGCATACGTTTGGAGCGCTGATGGTCGAGCAGGGCGTGGACATCGAGACGGTCAAGGATATGATGGGACACTCCGACACCCGAACCACGCGCATCTATGTCGAGATGGCGCAGCAACGTAAACTCCTGCATCACTCGCCGTCGCGGGCTGTCGGGAATCTGATTTTGTCGGACCTTAATCGGACGGATGATTAAAGTACAGTGAATTAATGAATCATGCCAATATTTTGAGGGCCACGCGGTTCCAGATTCTGTTCCCGACGCAGCATCATCCTGCCTTTTGCGGCGACCGGACCACCCGGAGCGCCCCCGGGCCGGGCTTTGCACCGTCGAGGGGAGGGGTCGGAGTTCCTTCGTACCCTTCAAAACGTAATCGCTGCCCCAATCGCGTACACACGCGTGCAGAATTGGCCAACCCGGTATCACGTACCGACTGCTACGAATCAGTACGGAATTCGGAAATAGTCGAGCAGGGCCTTGTAGTTGTCCTGTGCCGTGAGGCAGGTGTCGCGCAGATATTCGCGCACGGCGGGCCACTGTTGCAGACCGCGGTAGTAGAACATCTTGAGGTCGTCGGTGATGATGAAGGGAACGATGCCGGCTGCCAGACACTCCTTGAACATCAGGAGCCTTCCGACGCGGCCGTTGCCATCCTGAAATGGGTGAATGCATTCGAAACGCTGGTGCAGGTCGAGGATGTCGTCGAGCGTCTTGTGCCGTCGGGCGTTGTACTCCGCAAGGAGACGCTTCATCTCGCGGTGTACCTCTTCGGGAGGTGTAGTCTCCATGCCGCCCACCTCGTTGGGCAGACGCTTGTAGTCGCCCACGGCGAACCACTCCTTACGGCTGTCCGACGTACCGGACTTGAGTTGTGCGTGCAGTTCCTTGATGAAGGCTTCGGTGAGCGGCTCCCCGGCCCGGTCGATAATCGTGTCGATGCAGCGGAAGTGGTTCGTGGTTTCGAGAATGTCGTCCACACGCAACGTCTCACCCTCGACGCCCACCGTGTCGGTCTCGAAGATGCGGCGGGTCTGGTCGTGTGTCAAACGGCTGCCCTCGATGTGGTTCGAGTTGTAGGTGAGGTCGATCTGCGTGCGGTGATAAATGCCGCCCTTGAGACGCATCTCCTTCTGCTCGCGCAACACCCTCAACAGCGGCATGACATGCCCGCCTCGCGGCTTGCGACTGGGCAATGCGGCATCTGCCGGGATATTCCAGGTCTTGCCCGTCAAGAAGGCTCCCTCGATCTTTCCCGAGGTGCAGTAGTTGCGGGCCGTGCGCTCCGCGATGCCGTGCTTTGCAGCGAATGCCGCGACTGAAATGTACTCCATAACCGAACGTCGTATCGGCAAGTTAGAAGGCCGATTTCCGACCCAAATATAACGATTCTTGCCGATACCGGCAAATTATGGCAATAAAAAACATGCCGACGAGATGAAAGGACGCAGAAAGATTCCAGATGCACTGAAGACCCTGCGCGGCACCGATCAGCCGTGCCGCATGACGGACGGCGCAGAGCCACCGGCCACGAATGTCGTTGCCGTGCCGCGCTCCGGCCTGAAAGGTACGGCCCGCAAGGTCTTCGGAATCGTGGCGGCGGAACTTATACACAAACGGCTTCTGGAGGTCGTGGGCGTAGATCTGGTCGTGGCATACGCCCGCGAGATGGGACTCTACCATGACATGATGCGTGATGTCGAGCGCGAAGGCGCGACCGCGGAGGTTATGACGCGCAATGGCCCGGCAACGGTCGTCAACCCCAAGCGGCGGATCGCCGAGGGCGCGCTCGCCAACGCCCGTTCGCTGGCGGCGGAGTTCGGACTGACGCCCGCAAGCCGCCACCGTGTTGCGGCCCTGCTTACCGATGATGCTCCGAAAGATGACTTCGCGGAGTTTGAAGAGATGGAATAAAGAAGGACGGTTATAAAACCGTCCGGTATAATAGAGTAAGAATTTTCTATGGCGGGATTCGAACCCGCGGCCTAACCCTTAGTCAGAGGGTTGCTCTATCCAGCTGAGCTACATAGCCGATACAAAAATATAAAAATATCAGGAAATGACAAAAGATCCCGCCGAGATCTATGCCGAACAGGTGCGCGACAGCCGCATACTGGTCTGCGAATACGTCCGTCTGGCTGTGCTCCGTTACTATGCCGATCTGGACCGCGCACTCGAACGCGGCTGGCACTTTGACCGCCGGGCGGCGCTGCGTGCCATCGGTTTCATCGAGCGGCTGAAACATACCAAGGGCGAGTGGGCCGGTCGCCGTTTCCGGCTCGAACCGTGGCAGCACTTCGTATTGTGGAATATCTTCGGCTGGAAGAATGCCGACGGCACGCGCCGCTTCCGCTATGCCTATATCGAGATCGCCCGCAAGAACGGCAAGACGGCACTCTCGGCCGGCGTGGGGCTCTACATGCTCTTCGCCGACGGCGAGTCGCGCCCCGAGGTCTATTCGGCCGCCACGGTCAAGGATCAGGCGAAGATCTGCTTTGCCGATGCCGTCGAGATCGTCCGTGCTACCGACCTCAAGCACTACCTCACGCCGTTCCGCAACTCTATTGTTTACGAAGCGCGCGGTGGCATGATGAAGCCCTTGTCGTCGGACTATGGCACGCACGACGGTCTGAATCCTTCATGCGGCATCATCGACGAGTTCCACGCTCACCGCGACAGCGGGATGTTCGACGTCATCAAGTCGGCCTTCGGCGCACGCCGCCAGCCGCTGATGTTCATCATCACCACAGCCGGTTTCAACAAGTCGGGTGCATGCTATGCCTACCGCGAGAACGTGATTAAAGTACTGCGTGAGGTGAACGAGGACGATACGCTGTTCGGCATCATATATACGCTCGACTCGAACGAGGAGTGGGACGATCCGCGCATGTGGATAAAGTCGAACCCCAACCTCGGTGTCTCGCTATCGGCCGACTACCTTGCCGACCAGGTACGCGACGCCCGCAACCGTCCCGAAGCCGTGCGCAACGTGATGACGAAGAACCTCAATCTGTGGGTCGATGCCGAACGGACGTGGATTCTCGACGACACATGGCAGAAGTGTGTCGGTACGACCTCGCCCGACGAACTGCGCGGCTGCGCCTGCTGGGGTGGGCTCGACCTCTCGAACGTCTCCGACATCACGGCCTATGTACTTTTGTTTCACGAAAACGACCGCTTTCAACTCGTGCCATACTTCTGGATACCCGAGGAGCGGATGCTCGAAAAGATCCGCCGCGAGAATATCAACTACGACCGCTGGGTTGCCGATGGATACGTCACCGTTACGCCGGGTAACGTCATCGACTACGATTTCGTCAAGGCCGACATCCTCCGCCGGACGGCCGACTATGACCTGCGCTCGTCGGCCTACGACCGCTGGAATGCTTCGCAGACGATTATCGACCTCCAGAACGAGGGTATGGTCTGCAATCCCTTCGGTCAGGGTTACGGCTCTATGTCGGCCCCGACGCGCGAGTTCGAGAAACTGGTGCTCACGGGCCGCATCGAACACTTCGGCAACCCCGTGCTGCGGTGGATGCTCGCCTCGACGGTCGTCAAGAGCGACCCGGCCGGAAACATTAAGCCCGACAAGGAGCGCTCGACGCAGAAAATCGACGGCATAGTCGCCTCGATCATGGCTCTCGGCGAGTGGATGACAGCACAGGCGGCCGACGAACGAAACCCATACGAAAACCGTGGATTATTGACTCTCTGAAACGATACAAAGATGAACAGAAAGATGAATCGAAAACAGTACCGGCGTTACCATTCGCCGGTCATTACGGCCGAACGCGAACGCATCGAAAAGCAACTATCGGCCCTGACGCCGCTCACACCCGAAATGCGGCACTTTCTCTCGTTCGAGGGCTTCGCGGAACTCTACCTCCGCATGCGCGACCTCTATCCGACGCAGTTGGAGGCTTACGAACGCCTCGAGGATTTTCACATTACCCTCACCGGCCGTCGCCGCTATTCGGAGTTCAGTTCGTTCCGGCGGGTGCTGAACCGCATGATGCAGGCGATGAGATAAGACGCACGGGCTTCGTGCCGACCTCCAGACCATAAAGCACCCCGAGTGAACTCGTGCGGCCCTGCTCGTTGACAGCATAGACGCTCTCCTCGGCCATCGAGGCGATGGTGTAGTTGCGGGTTTGGGCCGTTTGCCAACCCGTTCGGCGGGCGTTGCGGACGGCAAAGATCAGGATGCGCTGCTCAGCCAGGGCCTCTTCGACGTCGGGCGGGTAACGGTGGTAGAGGGCTCGCCCCAGGGCCCAGATCACCGGATGGCGGGCTTGCAGCAGAAGTTCAAAGACGGATTTTTCGAGCGGGGATTGGAAACCGCTGATTACGACGCGCTCGGTTGCGCAACACGCCTCGGCCCAGCGCAAGGCCTGCTCCTCGACGGAGGGCGAGACGACGCGCGAGGCGAAGAAGGCGACCTTCCGGCGGTCGAGCAGAGCTGGATTGCCCGTGTAATCGTAATCGAAAGCCATAAAAAACGTGGGTTGCCGCATTGACTTACCCCGTACTCAGGCCTTCGCTGCCCCTACAAAGAATAAGGATACGGACAACCCACGCGAGCATATATGCACAGATTGCACCGTAAGGGGCAACCAGATGTATATGCAACACATGGACGTCCTATTACACCCTCTTCTTTGTAGTTCAAAGTTGCGAAGTTTGAGTATGAAAGAAGATCGTAATTAAACGTCTGTCAATATGTAAGTCCCGCGGATCGACACGGAACCATTTACAAAAATAGGAAATTAAATCGGAAAACCGCCAACGGCCGTCGATTTTTGCGACAAAGTTTCATATGTGAAAATTTTTGAAATTTCCACATAATGTATTGTAATATTTGTATCGGTGTATTATATTTACAAATATTTAATGTCCAAAATATGGATTGGTACGAGAATTTGCCCGATAGTTGCCCTCCTTCAGATGCAATGGAACCTTCTGGAGAATCATATTATCGTATCATAAACTCTACACAACCAGTTAATTCTGATTTTTTATCATATAGAGCATTGAATCCTGACAAGAAAGTTTTTGTTAGTGAATGTCAGGCCAAGGCAATATCATTGTTTACTGATGTCGAAAGTTGCCGAGTTATTTCTAAACTGCCTAAATTTAAAGGTAAGAATATATATATCGGCGAATTAGTATTAACTAAATCAGATGGTTTAATAGCACATACACCTAATAAGAATTCTACAAATCATTATTCATGGTGGCGTTCTAAAGAGTTTGATATTAAAACAGTGAGATTAGTGAATGAATAGAGCAATATACATAGATCAAATATTATTGTATTATGATACAATACAGTTATTCGTGGGTTTGGATGGAGTACAGACTCGCTATTTATGTATGTTATATTCAGACGATGATCAAGATAAATATATTGCTATACGGATTTCGGTAAATAAACTTGCATTACTATTATCCGGTAAAATTGATTTACGATCATTATATACAAGTCCAGAGATTCCAAATGAATACTATATTTTATATGTTGTAAAAGATCATGAATTTGAAATAATCGATAGACGGAGTAATGTTGAAGAGTATATGCTTCCAGAAGAGGAAGCTTTTGTAATTGAACAAAACAGATATACAGACATAGTTAAAGAACGAATAACCTACCATAAGCCTATTATCCATCTGGGATTTATCAGCACTAATAATTCATATGATATAAAAGCATCCGTACTATCCCCATTGATATTAAGTTATCAAGATTTTGTTATCAACACGCATAAAAAAATATGCAATAATTCTGTAGATCGTCAAGTTAATCCTGAATTGCATATTTTTAGTACTTCGGCTGCATCTTTTAACTTACATATGTATATTCAAGATGACCTTGATTTGTTTGGTGGCTCAACTATGGACCATACTTTGAACTATATAAATGAAATACTCGATTTTCAAAATGAAGAAAGATTGACAGAACTCTTAACTACTATAAGAGGCCGAGCCATTACACATTACAAACGATTTATAAAAGGTTTAATAGATAATAATATAAGTATTAAGACTGCTTGGACAACATCTGATATCAATAATCCAGTTGTGTATAATCGCATATCGCCTGAAAAATTACAAAATGCATATGATATTGTGAAACAATCGGCTGGATTAGAAAATGAATATCAAGAACTTTCAGGTTATTTTTTGAAAGTCGACACTACTAATGGCGCATGGAAACTATATGACGAAATAAATGAGAAATTATATAAAGGCGAATGTATAGATCTTGGAATCTTGGTCGGAATTAGAATCCGATTGACACATTATAAAATAAAATGTTTGAAAAAAATAGAAAAACAAAATATAACCAATAAATTGTCAGAAACTCTCTATGTTGAATCTATAGAAGAAATAGAATAAGACAAAGTCGTATTATAAATGTGAATCGCTTCATTAAGTTTGCCGCAAAGCAGATTTGATGAAGCGGTTTTCTTTTTTGCGGCGCAAAGAGCGGCGCGACATCTCCTCGGCCGAGTTCGAGGCCGCCGTGAACAAGGTCATCTCGGCAGATACGGTTGTCGATGCCACTCGTGAAGTGTATATCACCGAGGAGGGTGCGCTGAACCTTACGGCCGTATGGGCTTGCGTGCGTATTCTCTCCGAGACGGTAGGAACATTGCCGCTCCACCTTTACCGGCGCACAGAACGCGGCCGCGAACGACAGTACGGCCATCCCTGTCACCGATTGGTACAAGTTCCCAACAACCACGCCACACGCTTCGATCTGATGCACCATCTGATGATTTCGTGTGCGCTGTGGGGCAACGGCTACGTCCGCATCTTCCGCGACCGTCATTATCGTCCGGAACGGCTGCTGTTCCTGCATCCGGCACGTGTCGAACCGTTGCTCACCGACAACGACGAACTCTTCTACCGGCTCGACACGGGAGAACTGCTTCCGAACGACGACATGATTCACCTGCGTGGGCTTTCGACCAACGGCTACAAGGGTAAAAGCCCGATAGCCGTGCATCGCGACAACCTCCAACTCTCCGTCTCGGCACAACTCTACGGTAAACGCTTTTTCGATCAGGGCGGCAACATGTCGGGCGTCTTCAAGTATCCCTCGACGCTCAAGCCCGAGGCCTACCAGCGTCTGAAAAAGGACTTGTTGGCCCAATCAGTCGGGCTGCACAACGCCCACGTGCCGCTGCTGCTGGAGGGCGGCATGACCTACGAACGCATCTCGATTCCGCCCGAGGATGCGCAATTCATTGCCACGCGCAAGTTCCAGAAGACGGAGATAGCCACCATTTACGGTATTCCTCCCCACATGATTGCCGACCTCGAACGGGCCACGAACAACAACATCGAGCATCAGGGCATGGAGTTCGTGCAATACTGCCTGATGCCGTACCTGGTTCGTATCGAGGAAGAGTTCAACCGCAAACTGCTGCGCGAGGAAGAGTTCGGCGAATATTACTTCCTCTTTGGCTTGAACGGCCTGCTACGCGGCGACGCCAAGACCCGTTCGGAATACTACAAGAACATGAACATCGTCGGAGCGATATCGGCCAACGAGATCCGCGCTCTGGAGGACATGAACGCCTATGAAGGAGGCGATACCTATTTCGTGCAGATGAACATGCAGACAATCAAACATGCGATATATGGAGAAGAGAACAACGCCGACTGAAGGGCTTGAAATCCGGAGCCTCGTGGGCGACCTGCACATCGAGAGCCGGGACACGGGCGCGGCAGGTCGGACGATCGTCGGTTATGCCGCGAAATTCGAGTGCTGGAGCGAACCGATTATGGGCTGGTTCCGCGAGAAAATTGCGCGGGGTGCTTTCGATGGGTGCGACATGCAGGACGTTATCATGTGTTTCAACCACCGCGACGATGCGATTCTGGCCCGCACGACGAGCGGGACGCTTCGTCTGGAGGCCGACGACGTCGGGCTGCGTTTCGCGTTCGAGGCGCCGCATACGACCGTGGGCAACGACATGCTGGAGTTAGTGCGGCGTGGCGACGTATCGAAATGCTCGTTCCGCTTCGGCGTGAAAGAGGATGTGTGGCAGTATGCCGATGCACGGAACGGTCTGGACCTGGACGAGCGAACGATTCTGAGCTTCTCGCACGTAGTGGATGTCTCACTGGTCACCTTCCCGGCATATCCGGCCACCGAAGCATCCGTACTCCGTCTCGAAAAGCGCAAACAGGAGTGGCTGCGCGAGCAGACTACGCAACCAAGTCGATTTATTCCTGAAAATGAACGCCGTCTGCGATTTTGTGATTTTCTCAGAATCGTTAATCGGGGATAATCTGAAATTCGTATCTTTGTAACAGCCGTCGGATATTCGACGGCTGTTGTCGTACACTCAAACAAATAAACAGTAATGAAACTGCAGATACCCAACAAAGAGGTCCAAGAGCTGTTAACCGATCGCACATTTGATTATCCCAAATATGCGACACAGATTATGAATCTTGCGAACCAAAATGCACAAGGCACACGCCCAAATGTCGTAGGACAAATGAGCGAGCTCATTCAAGAGTTCGGATCCGGCTCGATGTCAGAATGGGAAACATGGTACAAGACGGGACACCCTGATGCCATAGAGATTGCTACGGATCGTGTATATCGAATGATCGAGATGCTCAAAGAAAGCATCCGTACTATCGACAGGACAATGGTACAACGGTGGATCGAAGAACTTGTAGTCGTCAAAACCTATTGCGGGCTCAAATTTCAGGAAGCTATTCTCCGCAAAATTGCAGAAGAACGGCATGTTGAATATCGGTTGGCTTCACCGGAAGAAGAGGCTCAGGGTGTCGATGGTTTTATCGGAGAGCAGGCCGTAAGCATCAAACCCGTGACGTACCGTCAGATGAACGAACTTCCGGAACATATTGACGTCCCAATCATTTATTATGATAAAAAGAAGTCGGAGATAGTTGTTGAATATAATTTTTAGTCTTATGCCATACACAGGAGGACCATTAAACCCACTAAATGGGAGGATGGGTATATCTGCTCCGGAGAATAGCGTTCCGGTTATGAAACTTATTCGCATACATCATCCTAAAAGTAAGGAGGAGCTAGTAGAATTAATTAAATGGCATTCCGAGAATAAATGTGAATGCGGAATTATTAGCAAAGGAACCATTGAACAGTTTGGGAAGAATCTATATGAAGCTCAAAAAATTGAATGGGGAGAATATAGATATACATTAACAGAATGCATCCAATGGGAATATGATTTATTTGTTCTGCAATCTTTAAAAGGAGCATTAGTTGAGGATCGTGCAATTGAGATGTTATCAACACAGTTGGATCCTACTAAATATATCTTTACTCCTGCTGACGGTTATATGGATGAAGAATTGCGAATAGATATTATTGTTAAATACAACAATAATATAATTGCCGGTATACAGGTTAAGCCATTGACTTTTTTGATGATGAGAAGAGAGGTGATTACGTATAATACCATGGCCAACCAAAAATGGGACAAACCTGTACTTTATCTATACTACGATGAAGATGAGAAGTTTGAAAATATAGAAGAAGTAAAATCTCGTCTAATGTCTATTTCAATTTAAATATGCCCTAAAAAGTAAGCGCAATCTGTGTGCCTGCGGGAACAGAAGCCGGTTGTTTTCTGTTCCCGATTTTTATTTTCATGCACGCTGGTGCCGTCGCAGCATATTCTGCTGTAAAATTATGCTTGTCTCCGGAAATGGATGACAGATAAACGAATCGCATGTCCGTTTCCTGCGATGTCATGACCGGCATATCAAGATATTCGTTATAGTGTTTGATCTCCTTGCTCTGCATGCGTTCGGAAACGAATCGTTTGTGTGCAGTAATTCTTCTGTCTATTACGTCGTTCATTTCGGCGACTGAAGACGACAGAATATTGTCGGCGATAATTTCAATAAACTTGTCGTCGATTTCATATCCGATACTGTTCCGGTTGCTCATAATGGCAGCCAAAGTCGTGGTTCCTGTTCCGAGGAAGGGATCCAGTACCGTATCACCCTGCAGGGAGTACATGTTGATCAACCGATAAGGAATCTCCAATGGATATGCAGCACTGCGATCACGGCTGTCAGCGGAAATCTTTTGTTTCGTTCCCTTGATGTTGTCCCAAAGATCGGAAAACCAGACATTGCGTTCTTCCCAGAAAAACGAACTTTCACGTCGCCGCTGTTTATCTTCGCTCGTTTTGAATTCGCGCTTTCCTCCCTTGCGGAAAATAAGGATCCATTCGTGCTCCAGTGTCACATAGGCACCGGCCGGCAACATGCCGGACCCCATGAACTTGTTCGGGGCATTCGTCTGTTTGCGCCAAATGATATTGGGAAGGTTGACGAATCCATGCGAAATGAAGTGACTGATGATTCTCGAATGGTTGGAATAGAGCGCAAAATTTCCGTTGATCGTCCGGGTGGCATCTCCGATATTGATGCAGGCTATGCCTCCCGGGACAAGAACACGGGCGACTTCGTCCCATACCCGATCCAGCTCGGCATGCATGAGCTCGAATGCAACATCCGCCCGATTCTCCTGTAAAGCAACAAGCGTATCGGGATTTTGGGCGCCGAAAATCTCATCCCACATTTCAATCATGGGGTATGGCGGCGACGTAACAACCAGTTCGACCGAATTGTCGGCCACTTTGCTCATTTGTTGCGCGGCTCCCGTATATATGTTGTGCTTTGTTTTCATACGACAAAGATAATCCTTTTATTCCGATATATACGTTCTATCCTCTCAATTTATCCCGATGCAGGAATTCCAGATATAGAGTGCGACAATGTTTCGCCCGGGAGCGACTGAGTGGGATTAAGTTTGCCTGTGAACGAAACGAAAAATCTATGAGCAAACTGAAATCCCTCAAAGAGAGCCGCGCGGCGATCTTCACGCAGATCGACGAACTGCGCACGGCAACCGACGGGCGCGAGATGACCTCCGAGGAGGAGGCCCGGTGGCAGCAACTGCTTGCCGACTACGAGAAGGCCGATCGTGCCGTCGAGGCCGAGGAGCGTTATGTGGAGATCGAACGACGACAGGCCGAGCGACAATACGCCGCCCGCGGAACGACCGGCAGCGACTCGGATTCGCAGGCCGATGAGTACCGCTCGGCATTCCGCAACTACCTGAAGCACGGTGCCACGGGCGTATCGTCGGAAAACCGTGCACTCTTCGAGCAGCGTGCCGGTATCACCGGACTTTCGGCCGGCGTTCTTGTTCCGGCAACGCTTGCCGAGAACATCGAGGTGGCACTGAAAGCCTACGGCGGTATGTTCGAGGCCGGCACGATCCTCACTACGACCTCGGGCGGCGATCTGATCCTTCCGACGGTGAACGACACGGAGTCGAAGGCAACGGTCGTGGCCGAGTACCAGCAATCGACCAAATCGGCGCCGTCGTTCGGCTCGGTGACCCTCAAGGCCTACACCTACCGCACGCCGATTGTCCCCGTATCACTCGAACTGCTGCAGGACTCGGCCTTCGACCTCGAAGCGCTGCTGTCGGGACTGTTGAGCGACTCGTTCGGCCGCGGCATTAATGCAGACCTCACCTCGGGCAACGGCACGGGCAAACCTTCGGGTATTGTGGGCGCCGCTACAGCCTGCAAAACGGCACCGGCAGCCTCGGCTATCACGCTTGACGACATCATCGAACTGGTCAAGGGTGTCGACTCTTCCTATGCGCGCAACGGTCGGTTCATGTTCAACCGCAACACGCTCTGGGCGCTGGTCAAGATCAAGGACTCGACGGGTCGCTACATCTGGCAGGAAGGTGCGCGCGACGGTACGCCGCCGACGCTCTTCGGCAAGGGGTATGTGCTGAACGATGATCTGGAAGATATCGGTGCCGGCAAGACCTCGGTGCTCTTCGGCGACCTGTCGAAGTACCGCATCCGCATGGTAAAGTCGTTCCGCGTCATCCGGCTTAACGAACTGCTCGCAGAGTACCTCTCGATCGGACTGTTCGGCTTCGCGCGTGTAGATGGCGTGCTGCTCGATGCCGGTACGCATCCGGTCCACAAACTGGTTCACAAATCCGCATAGAAGATGCATGTTCTCGAGAACGGTGAGCCGCCGATACCTCTGGACCTCGCCCGGCAGCACCTGCGGGTTGGCAGTGCCACCCATGACGATACCCTTATTGCTGCAAAACTCGACATGGCTGTGGCCGTGGCAGAGGACCTGACGGGACGTTTCATCCGGCAGCGGAGAGTGGAAGTCGAAGCGATGCTTCCCGTCGTCAAGTATCCGACGCTCCGGCTGCCCGTCCCGACGACGGCTGTCGAGCGGCTCACTGCCTCTCGTGAACCTCTTTCCGACGACCTGTGGCAACTGCATGCCAACGACTACACGGCCTGTCTCACGTTCGATGCCTCCTGCGGTGGTATGCAGATTTCGGCGACACTGCTTGTCGGCTATGACGAAGAGAGCCTTCCTCCAGCCATTCGGGCCGCCGTGCTGCTTATTCTGGGTACGCTCTACGACAACGAATCGGACGCTCTGGTTGGCCGTTCAGTCTCCGAACTGCCACTCACGGCTGAAAAACTCCTGCTTCCGTGGCGGGTAACCCCATATGGCGATGTTTGACCACCGAATCGAAATCCTCGAATACGTTGAGGAGCGCGACGCCTACAACGATCGTACGCAACGTCTGCGGAGCGTGGCCGTCTGCTACGCACAATATACCGAAGCCGGTGGTCGCGAAAACCTCTATGCGGGCCGTATCGTTCACGAAAACGAGGCGGTCTATACAATCCGGTGGATTCCCGACCTGCGTCCCGATATGGTTGTCCGCGACGAAGGAATACTGCGGCACATCACCTCCATCCACGCCGAGGGGCGCCGCTGGCGACTCCACATCAAATGCAGGAAAAGCGATGCTGACACTGAAAGTTGACGGTTACGTCGAAGCCAAACGCATTATGGACCAACTGCCTAACAACATGCAGAAGAGGATGCTGCTTACGGCGCTGCGCACCTCGGCACAACCGATGCTCCGCACGGCAAAGGGTCGCGTTCCGGTACGCACGGGACGTCTGCGCAGGCAACTGCGCATCGTACGCTTCCGCGACCGCAATGCGCCCAGGTCGGAGGTGGATGTTGCCGTCAAACCGGTCTTCGAGCGTACCAAACGTAAGGGAGCCGTAAACCAATATTACGGCAAGTTTATCCACGAGGGTACGAAGGACCCGCGAACCTCGCGCAAGGGACGGCTGCTCGTCTTCGAGAACGAACGCGGCGAGAAGATCTTCACGCGAAGCGTGCGCGGTCTGCGAGCCGTTCCTTTTCTGGAGATTGCCTACACGCAGGAATCGGAACGTACCATAGCGCTCTTCGGCGACGCCCTGGCCGCGGCCGTCGAGAAGTTCGTCGTCCGCAACTTCAAAGCCGTATCGCCATGACCGATTTCAAGACCCGCCTTATCGCCCTGATCGAGGCTGCCGTTCCCGAGTTGCAGGGGCGCGTGCAGGCCGGGGCCGTCGATGCCCGCACGCCGACACCGTTTGCGGCCTTCACCGTTCCGGAGGAGACCCCGGTCCGTACGCTGCACGGCATTGCGAGCTACGTGACCACCTTCGAGGTTGCAGTCTGTGACGACCGCTATGCTGCCGCCGAGCAACTCAAACACCGCATCATCGCGGCGCTGGAGGGTGCCGGGTTCGAGGGTCGCCGCAGTTACCTGCGCTCCTCGGCCACGGAATACTATGCCGACGGCGACCTGCACGGTATCACACTTACCTTTCGAATCATCTGAACACAAAACAACAGACGCTTATGCCGGAATCCATTGGAACGAAAAAGATTATCCAGGGCGAGGACATTATCCTGCTGGTGGATGACAAGACGACGCTTCATGCCACGTCGCACACGCTGAAGGTCGATCTGGAGATGAAGGAGTTGCGCACGAAGGACACCAACGGCAAGGAGAAGGCTCCGGGCGACATATCCTGGTCGGTTGACGGCGACGGGCTGGTGGTACTCGACGACTCGATCGAGAATGCCCACTCTTCGGAAGACCTGCTGGGCATCGTCCTCTCCAAGAAACTGGTCGACGTGGTCATCAAGTCGCCACTTACGGGCCTTGTGAAGATGTATACGGGCAAGGCCTACATCACGACCTTCTCGCTCTCGACGCCCGCGGGCGACAACGCCACATACAGTTACTCTCTTACCGGCAGCGGGAATCTGACTCCTGCCGACAACCCGCAACCTTGATACTACGCATACCATGAAAGAGATCATTATCCACGGTACGCCACGCCCGATTCATTTCGGGCTGCGCGCCATTCATGAATTCACCCGGCAGCGCGGCGCCGACTTCGCCTCGACCGTCTCGTCGGCCGAAGCCCTCTCGACGCTCGACAGCATCGTGGCGCTGACCGCCACGGGACTCAACGAGGGAGCCCGACGTGCGGGCGACGACCGGCGCTACACCGAAGACGAAGTATGGGACCTCTTCGACGAAGATCCGACGCTTATTCTGACCATCTCTGACCTTTTCGTCGCGAGCATCTCACCGCTCACGGACCGTTTGGGCGAGATGGCACGCACCGATACCGTGTCGCAAGGCCCAAACCGGCCGCGCCCGACGGCGGGACGACGGCGACCCTAAGTTATGAACGATGGTTCGCCCTGGCCGTCGGGCAGATGGGCTTCGCACCCGAGGTTTTTGCGGCGATGACGCCCGCCGAGTTCTGCTATGCCTGGCTTGGTTGGGTACACCGCGAGGAACGGAGCGTTCGTCAGGCATGGGAGCGTGAACGGTGGAGCGTATGGGTGCTGACAAGTCTGCAACTCGACCGCAAGGACCGCCGACCGATGTGCGAGATGTTTCCGCTGCCGTGGGAAAATGGTCCTTCCCGCGAGATTCATGAACCTACCATGCAGGAACGCATGGAACGTGCAACCGAAATGAAACGATGTATCCGAAAATAACGCTTATTCTGTTGGCCGCGACGGCATGCGGTTGTTCACCGCTTCGGGAGATGCACTCCGACCGACGTACCGACACTCGCATTGCGGACTCGACCCTTACGGAGCGGATCCGGCAGGAGTTCGAGCGACAGTTAGCAACGCTGCGTCAAACTGTCGTCGAGTTCTATCCACCGGTACAGTGGCCTCCGCCCTCGGAGGAGAAGCCAATCCTGCCGCCCGATACACTCAATCCGCTCCTTCCGCCGCCGAAGATTCCCGCAACGTCCCGGCCGGCCGTGCGTCGCATCATCCACACCGAGGCCATTGCGGCACACGACCGAACCTCGCTTTCCGACAGTATCTCCCGCAGCCGCATCCTTGCCGCAGCGCGCAACGACGAACGAACCGCACTCGAGGAGAGACCCAATCCGGCCGCTACGTCGTGGCTCAAATGGACGGCCGCCTGCCTGCTGCTTGTGTTGTTGATTCTCCTGTGGCTGAAACTCCGTTAAACCGACCATCATGAAAACTCCGATTTCCTACTATGGCGGCAAACAGATGCTTCTGAAGCACATCCTGCCGCTCATCCCCGAGCATTCGCTCTATACCGAGGCCTTCTGCGGCGGCTGCGCCGTGCTCTTCGCCAAGAAGCCGGTACGCTGCGAGGTCATCAACGACACGAACACCGAACTGGTGAACTTCTACCGCGTGGCGCAGATGAAGTACCCGGCACTGAAAGAGTTGATCGACACGACGCTCCACAGCCGCGAGATTCACGCCCATGCACGGCATATCAACGCCCATCCGACCTTCTTCACCCCCGTCGAACGGGCATGGGCCGTGTGGGTATGTACGAAGTTGGGCTTTGCCTCGATGATCGACGGCACGTTCGGGTATGACCGTACGGGAACCACGACGCAGAAACTCCGCAATGCCCGCGAAGCCTTTACCGAGGAGTTGTGCCGGAGGCTGGAACATGTTGTTGTCGAGTGCGAAGACGGTGCTCATCTCATCCGGCGCTACGATACGCCCGAAGCCTTCCATTTCGTCGATCCGCCCTATGTGGGCAGCGACTGCGGCCACTATAACGGAACGTTCGACGAAGCGGATTTCATGCGGCTGTTGGAGACGCTTGCTTCCGTGCGCGGCAAGTTCATGCTGACGATGTTCCCGCATGCCGGGATCGAACGCTTCGCCTCACAGTACGGCTGGAAGATCCACCGCATCGAACGCACGATCACGGCCTCGAAGGTCTCTCGCCGTCGGCAGGAGGAGTGGATCGTAACGAACTATTGATTGACTGTCAAGGGGGTGTTTTTAGACGTTGCAACCAACATGCAGCAATGGTTTCAATAATAAGTGTAATATATTGAAAATAAAGACAAAAAAAGACTTGCGTGTTCCGAATAGTGATGCCATCTTTGTTCTAAACAAACAACTAATAGAGAGTGTGTTATGAAGAAGAGCGTTATCGTCAACGGAACCCGCCGCCAGGTGGAATTTGAATACCGCGTAACCGACAAGTTGATTTCCTGTCAGGTCTGCAAACGCTACGACCGTCGCTGGGGCTGGCTTCAGGTTCGCACCTCGTATCACGAAGCCGTGGCCATCATTGACGGTATGGAGTACCCGGGCGTACGTCGATGGCATTGCGAGGGTGGCCGCTACTCGGAGCAATACGGCTACAACGGTCACTTCTACAGTTCGCACAAGAAGATGATTGAACGTATTCTCGAACTGGCAGAATCGACTCCCGAAAAACGTCCGGCATAATCAGTCTTATGTCTTCAAAACAGCCTCTTAACAGGCTGTTTTTTACTTTAAGTAACAAGTGGTAATTACTTGTAAACAAAAATAATAAATACCGAAATATCAACTTGCCCGTTTCAAAATATGATGTTATGTTTGCATTGTAACAAACGATTGAATAACAGCAAACTATGGATGCCAGAATAAAGCAACTCAACAGCCGTATCGACCGACTTGAAGCCGAATTTGAGCGCAACCGCCAACAGTTGCTCCATCTGGCCGATGAGAATCGCCGTGGCACGTCGGACTATGACACGTTGTTGGAGCGCAATCTGCACATCAACGACGAGATCCGGAGCCTGCTGACCGCAATCTGGAAATTAGAAGAGCAGTAACAGCACCAATAAACCTTTCAAGCAAAAATAATATGATGTACGGACTGATGATCGAACAGTGGGAGGATGAACGCGCGCTTTACGTTGAGCGGTGCGACGAGATGCAGCGAAACGATGAATACGGCCCGGAGTGGCAGGCACTCAATATCCGGATTGCGATGATCGATGAGTTCCTTGCCTTTCTCAAACGCTGCGCGGCCCGCGAAGCAGAACGGCAGGAGGCGACGGCCGGTGACATCGAGATCCTGAACCTGCATCGGACCGAGTGGAATATGTACACCTGCCGCATTTTGGAGCGGTTCTACGGTTCCGAGCATTTCCATTGGACGACAGATGGCAGGTCGATCAACATCTCGCTTCACGGGCTCAAGGCGGCAGATTACCATCGCATCATGCGCACATTGGATTAACTCTCAAAAAACGATAATCATGGAAGTGAAAGTTGGCGACAAGATCCGCATCATCCATCTAACGGGCGAGGACAGCCGTTACGACGGACGCGAAGGCTCGGTCGAGTACATCGATGCCATAGGACAACTCCACGGCACCTGGGGCGGCTTGGCCGTCATCCCAGAGGAGGATGAGTTAGTCGTTATCGGATAACTCAAAAACAGCTTGTTGCAGGGAGGTTTAGCCTCCCTTTTTTCGTTTGTCTGCAAATTTTATTTAACTTTGTTAAATGCCGACATGCAGCAGAAAACGAGACCAAACCTAAAGACAATCGTATGAGTACCCTCGAACGAGCCATCGAAATAGCTACCGGGGCGCACCGCGGCCAGCGCGACAAGGCCGGGAACGACTATATCGGCCACCCGCTGCGGGTCATGGCCGCAGGCAAAACTCCCGAAGAGAAGATCGTCGGGGTGCTGCACGATGTGGTTGAGGACAGCGACTGGACGCTGGAGGAGTTGGCGGCCGAGGGGTTTGCGCCCGAAATCATCGAGGCGTTGCGCTGTCTGACGCACGCCGAGGAAGAGCCCTATGACCGTTATATTGCTCGCGTAAAGGACAATCCGCTGGCCGTGGCGGTCAAGTTGAACGACCTCGCGGACAACATGGATATTCGTCGCCTGCCGTACCTTTCGGATAAGGACGTCAAGCGGCTGAAGCGTTATCTGCGGGCCTACAAGCAGCTGACCGGCGAGCCGACCTACTCGGTCTACGCCTGCCGCCAGGAGTATCCGAATGCCTATCTGCCCTGGACCGAGGCAGAGGATCTGGAGTTGACGCGCCGGTGGTGTGAGGGGGCGACGGAGGAGGAGTTGTCCGCTCATTTCCAGCGCAAGCCCGGCGCCATCCGTTCGCGCATCGAGAAGCTCGATCTGGAAAGACTTTACGGAGAAAAATAACATAAAAAGATATAATTATGGAGCCTCAGGAACAGGAACAATTGTATGATGCCTTTTTGAAGGAGTTTCCATTGGAAACTCTCAAAGAGATGCCGCTTGAACAATATACGAATCTGAACAGAAGCGATTCGTTTTGTTATTGGCTTGAAAGTAAAACGTATGAATTAGGTTCGATTTGGGGCGGCAGTTCGTTTAAGTTCGGCATCTATAAATATGCTCGGAAACCTCAAAATCCGAATGTCGTGACTTCTGACGACGCCTATGCCTGGTACGTGCGATACCACGCACAAGATAGAACTGAGGCCTATCAGACGGTGCTGTCAAGCATTATCAAAATAGCACAGTGTGCCGCCGAAGGGGATTTTGAGACTATTGACCAAGATACGACTTTAGGGGAGGTCTATAAGTGGAAAATCGCATTTTTATATTCGAACAAATGCTTGGTCCCAATCTATAAACGTCGTATGCTTGTAGATGCAGCCCGGGCATTGGGTTTTGCTCAGGCGTCCAAAGCCTCGATTCCGGCTCTCCAGAAATATCTTATCGAACGCCAAGGCTCCCGCGCGTTTTTTGAATATTATGCCTATTTGCTCTCTCTTATTAAAACCGCGAACCAAGCAGATGAACAGAAACATGTGTGGCTGTATTCGCCTGGAGAGGGAGCACACAAATGGCAGGAGTGCCTCGATAATGGAGAAATATGTATCGGCTGGGGCGAATTGGGGGACTTGTCGCAATATGCGTCGAAGCAAGAAATGCAAGATGAAATGAAGCAAGCGTATGGTGATGGCGGTTATAGAAACGACAGTCTTGCTACATGGAGTTTTGCTCAGGACATAAAAGTCGGGGATGTGATTTTTGCCAAGAAAGGCCGGTCATCGATTATTGGTCGAGGCATTGTCAAGGGGGAATATGTCTTTGACGAAGGTCGGGCAGAATACCCCAACATCCGCACAGTGCAATGGGACAAGGTTGGAGAGTGGCCTGTGGAGGGGTTGGCGATGAAGACTTTGACCGACATAACCTACGATACGGCATATGTTGCAAAATTAAATGCACTTGTTGAGGAGAGCTCGTCTGCAGCACCTTCGTTGCCGGACGAAACCTGCGGTTGTTGGTGGTTGAATGCCAATCCCAAGATATGGAGCATGGCAGAATGGGTCGTAGGTCAGGAACAGAGTTATACGTTGCTCAATGAAGCAGGGCATAAACGACGCGTCTATCAAAACTTCCTTGATGCGAAGGCTGGTGATCGGGTGATATGCTACGAATCTACTCCAACGAAACAAGTTGTTGGATTGGCCACCATTTCGCGGGCGAGTGATGGAACGCAGTTGTACTTTAGGAAGGAAGAGACGTTAACCACTCCGATCGATTACGCAGATATCAAGGATATTCCGGAGTTGCAGCAGATGGAGTTCATGGTCAATCCGAATGGCAGTTTCTTCAAACTGACCCAAGCGGAATATGACGTGCTGCTGGATTTGGTTCGCGAGCGTAACGGAGGGGCGCAAAAGGTTGAGGCAAAACCCTATTCGGAAGCAGACTTTCTCCGTGACGTCTATATCAAGGAGGAAGATTTTCTGAATATGAAGGGGGCCCTTATGCAAAAGAAGAATCTCATTTTGCAGGGTGCTCCCGGTGTGGGTAAGACCTATACGGCAAAACGTCTGGCCTATGTGATGATGGGCAAGGTGGATGATAGTCGGATTTGCTTTGTGCAGTTCCATCAGAATTATTCATACGAGGATTTCATTATGGGGTACAAACCCAGTGAGGATTCGTTTGTTCTGCGGAAAGGCATATTCTATGACTTCTGTACGTTAGCCAAGAATAATCCTAAGCAGAAGTACTTCTTTATTATAGACGAGATCAATCGTGGCAACTTATCCAAGATTTTCGGAGAATTGCTGATGCTCATCGAGCGGGATTATCGTGGGGACAAGCATAAAATTACATTGGCATATAACGGAGAGCGGTTTTATGTGCCGGAAAATCTTTATATCATCGGAATGATGAACACCGCAGACCGCAGTCTTGCCATGATCGATTATGCACTACGCCGCCGCTTCTGCTTCTTTGCCATGCAGCCGGGATTTGACTCTGCGGGATTCATCAATTATATGCAAGGGTTGCATTGCGATAAATTGGAGCGGCTTGTTCGTGTGATCAAGGAGCTTAATGAAGATATCCGCCAGGATGATTCGCTGGGAGCGGGCTTTGAAATAGGGCACAGCTATTTGTGTAGCTGGACGCCGGATCCTTCAGACGACCGATCAAAGGCGTTAGAGTCTTGGTTACATGCAGTCGTCCATTATGATTTGATTCCGATGCTTGAGGAGTATTGGTTCGATAACAGAGGTAAGGTGGATACGTGGTCCGCGCGGTTGAAAGACAGCATCCAATGACCAACGACAAAGGCATACTGATTCTCAATATCTATTATATGTTATCCTATGCTTTTCAAGAGCTTAGGAAGAATAACTATGATGATATCGATAAGGAGGAATTTGAACAAATCTTGGATCTGTTTGCCGAGATTCTCTTTCGGGGTATCTCCGCGCAATTGAAACAGGGATTATTTCGCGAATACAAGACTCTGCATGATACTCTTCCGGTCCTGAAGGGCAGACTGGATCTGGGCGCAACGATTCGCAATCGGATTCAACGCAAAGGAACGTTATCTTGTGAGTATGATGAACTGACAGAAAACAATATTTTTAATCAAATCCTCAAGGGAACCATATTGCGACTTCTGCATAGCCCGGACCTGCAACACAAGCGTAAGGTTCAGTTACGGAGCATCGTTCCGTTTTTCAGCGATATAGCCGATGTCGATCTGAATAATATCCGATGGAAGACGCTGCAATTTCAGCGGAATAATCAGAGTTATAGGATGCTGATGAACCTGTGTTATTTTATCGTTGATGCGACGTTGATGACTACGGAACGAGGTGTGCATCGTATGCCGATCTTTTCGGACGAGCATATGAACAAACTTTTTGAGCGCTTCGTATTGAACTATTACAGACGCGAATATCCTGAATATAGGCCCAATGCCGACGAGATCAAATGGAATGTGGCTGAAGAAGAGTCGTGTGGACTGGAATACCTGCCTGGTATGCATAGCGACATCACATTGCATCATGACTCCTCGACACTTATTATTGACACCAAATATTATGGCCGGATGATGCAGCGGTCGCAATACGAAAAAAGGACGTTTCATTCTGCCAATTTGTATCAGATCTTCTCTTATGTCAAGAATTGCGACACCATGCAGAGCGGTCAGGTATCGGGTCTGTTACTTTATGCCCAAGTTGGAGAAGAGTCCATGCCGATACTTGATGCAAAGATCGGGGGTAATCGGATTATGGTACGGTCGCTCGACCTTAATCAGAGATTCGACAACATCCGAAGCCAATTAAATGGTGTAATACAGGCGGTATTTGAATAATGATCCGACGCTATTTTTACGGGGACACAATTGAGAATTTTCTGGTTACTCCCGAGCCTCAGATAATTGGAGAACTGACCTCCGCACATACCTCATTGCATGCGTCACTGCAAGGTTCGCAGGCAGATGCCTGGCATGAGGAGATTCTTCTGCTCAAAGAGATGCTCCAGACGTACATTCGCCGAGGGCGTATCTTTTTTGAGTACACGATTCCGCGCATGGGACGGCGGATCGACGTCGTCTTGCTTATCGATGGAGTGATTCTTCTGCTGGAGTTCAAAGCCCACAACGAAGCCTATTCCCGGCACGACATTGCCCAGGTCTGGGACTATGCTCTCGACCTGAAGAACTTTCACGAAGAGAGTCACCATCGCACCATTGTTCCCATCCTCGTTGCGACCGATGCCGACGATGCATCGACCGAATATATTCCGTATGACGATAAGGTCTTTTATCCCATTTTGACCAATCGTCAGCGTCTTGCAACGGTCATCGCAGAGGCGTTGCTCATGAGTGAACCGCAAAATGATTCGGATGATGCTCTTTGGGCAATCAGTCGTTATTCGCCCACACCAACCATTATCGAGGCAGCGAGTGCACTCTATAATAACCATTCCGTGGCCGATGTTTCACGCTCGGACGCTTCAGCCGAGAACTTAACTGTAACGTGTGCCCATATCTCTTCGGTTATCGAGCAAGCCCGGCGCGAACACTTCAAGGCAATCTGCTTCGTAACAGGAGTGCCTGGAGCAGGTAAGATATTGGTTGGATTGAATACGGCAACACAGCAATTCAACAAAGGTGAAGTTGCCGTCTATCTTTCTGGGAATTTTCCGCTGGTACAGGTGCTTACCGAGGCCTTGGCGCGAGATAAAGTGCAACGGATGAAAGCTCAAGGCGAAAAGATGGCCATCGGAACGGCGCGCTCGGAGGTAAAAACCTTTATCCAGATGATCCATCACTATCGCGACACCTGCCTGGAAGGAACAAAGGTCGTCGATGGACGCATTGTCGCCGACGAGGCCTACTTTTTGAATCCGAAGAATCTCAAGAAGTCCTACGTTCCGGTGGATCACGTTGTGATCTTCGATGAAGCACAGCGGGCTTGGACCCGTGAGGCGTTAGCCAACTTCATGAAGCGTAAGAAAAACTATCCAAATTTTCCATACTCCGAACCCGAATATCTAATCTCCTGCTTGGACCGACACGACGACTGGGCTGTGATTGTCTGCCTGGTAGGTGGAGGTCAAGAAATCAATACGGGAGAGGCTGGAATCAGTGAGTGGATCGAATCGCTCAATCGCGATTACAAAGATTGGCACATTTATATCTCGGACCGCTTGCATGATGCAGAGTATGCAGCAGGACGTTCTCTGGATATGCTGGCTGAACATGCACACGTACAATTGGAACCGTCGTTGCATTTATCGGTCTCCATGCGTTCATTCCGAGCCGAAAATCTCTCCAAGTTCGTGCAACATTTACTCGACCAGGATGCCGAAGGAGCTCGCAAAATCTATCAAACACTGGAACATTATCCTGTTGTCTTAACGCGCTCACTTAGCCAGGCTAAACGCTGGCTAAAATCTCAAGCCCGCGGTTCAGAACGGTATGGCATGATCGTTTCGTCGCAAGCCCAGCGTTTGAAACCTTTGGCCATCGACGTGCGATTCAAACCCGATGTGGTGCATTGGTTCCTGGATGACGAGACCGATGTCCGCTCCTCTTTTTATTTGGAGGATGTCGCCACGGAATTTGACGTACAGGGTCTTGAACTCGATTGGGCATGCGTTGTATGGGACGGAGACTTCCGCTACACTCCTCATGGATGGACGCATCACTCGTTTTGCGGTGACAAATGGCAAAACATCAACAAACCGGAGCGCAAAGCCTTTCAAAAGAACGCCTACCGTGTTTTGTTGACGCGCGCTCGCCAAGGAATGGTCATCGTTGTTCCGGAAGGAAGCGAAGAAGATCCAACCCGTAGCGCTGCCTTCTACGATTCGACGTATGAGTATTTGAAACGCATAGGGATCAAGGAATTGTAAGTTAAATGAGTACCCATCCTTTGTCAGTGGCAATGGCTTGCTGCTCGGCTGAGAGTTTTGCGAGATTCTTGGAGCCGATGCGGCACTCCTTGTCGGTGACACCTGGCGCCAGCGCATTGAGCAGCGACAGCAAAGATGCGACCGTAAGTTTCGGACAGCCGTTCACGGCCACATCGGCATGAATGCTGCCGGCAAAGGTCACCTCCTCCAATGCCGCGCAGGAGACAAATGTCGAATCAATCTGCGACTGGACGTTCGAGAAGTCCAGTATGCCGCCGATACGTTGCAGGTTTTTGCAGCCATGGAACATCTCCGATGCCGAGGTGATGAGCGAAGTGTCCAACCCGCCGATTTCGAATAAATTCGTACATCCATAGAAGATATACATCATGTTCCCGACAAGCGAGGTGTCGAGCGTCGGCACGCGTTCCAGGGCCGAACATCCGTAACACATCTGGTACATCGAATCAAACGATGCCGTATTGAATTCCGGGAATGCGACCATCGTCGTATTGTTGCGGAAGAGTTGGTATCCGTTGCGGATCTGGTTCATGCCGCTCGTGCTGTCCACAAGCGAGGCTTTGCCGACCAGCACGGTCAGCGAATCGTCCGCTGCGGCATCGACACCTTTCGTGCGAAGTGTGGCGACCAGGGTCTGACGTACCGAGTCAAGCCTCGTAACAAGAGTAGTAAAGTCTGCAGCCATATGCTATCCGATGATTTGTTCCAGGGCCTCCGCCACACCGGCAAGTCCGAGCGAATCGGCCATCGCTTCGACCAGATTTACGTAACTCACGGCGGCGCCCGTGCCGTTGCGGTCGATCTCTATCAGATCATTCGCTGCCAGGGTCGTTACCTTCGGTAACTGTGAGAGCGTGATGCCCTCGATGGTTGTCTCTGCCATAGTGTTTATGCTTCGTAGATTTTGAATTCTGTCATGTATTGATACGTTACGTGCCACATGCACTTGTCGGGATAGATCGTAGGCACGGCCAGCAGTTGCATGACCCCGCCGTAGGTTTCGATGCGCGGGACTGGCTCGAAGCCGTAAAGGCCCCGTTTGAGAGTGGTGACGATTCCCGATTGCGGATCATCGGTAGCGAGGATCAGATTGGCGGCACTGCGGGTACGGATGGGCGAATCGTAGAGGTTGAGCACGCTGCCGATGAAGTCGGCCGATGAGGGAAGGTTGAGCCAGAATAGGTACTCCTCATACCGCTCGCCGAGAATCACGAGGTTGAAGTTACGGTCGACGGTGTATTTGCGGGTCGCGGCATCGTAGAGCGTACCCTCTTCGTCGAGTTGTTTGAAAAGTACCTTCGAGTAGCCGCTGAAGATGCCGCTGCCGACCTCCATGTGCCCATCTTCGTAGATGCGCGTTGTGGCCGTTGCCGCGTTGCGTATGCCGTCGGCCCCGGCGAAGAGCATCAGCTTGCCGTGCTTCCCGGAGGCTGCTCCCTCCATCTCGGCCCCGGCCATGCCGGCCACAACCTTCGAATTACCGGCATCCTTCACGCCGACGAATCCCGACAGCACCACACCGCTTGTTCCGTCTATCTCGGTCGAAATATCGCGGAAGTTCTCCCGCAAATAGGCCAGATCACTCGCAGCCTCCATTGCCCGGCTCAACACTCCGGCAATCTCCCGACGGGCGTCATAGTAACGCTCCAGCGCGGCGAAATCTTCGCCGATGGGGATGAACTCGGGCTCTGTCTGCGTATAGTGCTCGATGGCCGCCACAGCAGCCAGAAATGCATCCTCGTAGGGCGTCCACTCGTCGTTCAACAGTCGGACGACACGTCGTTGCCCGTTTACGGTGAGGACCTTGCCGTCGACGAAGCGATAACCCTCCGTACTGATGCGCATGAGCGCCTCGGCACGGAGTTGTTCGTACTCGTTGCGGATATCCTGCCCACGTTCGCGCAGAAACGATTTCTCGACGGGTGAAACGCAGGCATCGGAGTTGATCTGCCGCAGTACCTCCTGCGTCTCCGAAATGCTTTGCAGCAACGTATCGAAGTCGGTGCCGCTGCCGGGCTTCGCCGGATCGATGCGTCCGAGACGCAATATGCCATCGCGGAACGAAACCCCGTAGCCGGTTGTGCGGTTGAAGAGCTGCATCTCGCCCGTGGCGGAATCGAACCACGAGTCGCCCGTGCGGTCGGATAGAAAACCAGTGAGATAGATATTTTTCAGATAGGCCGAATAGCCGGTCATGTCGAGTCCGTGCGCCGCAAGGTTCGAGAGGTCCCCGAATTGTGCGGCAATGTTCTCCGTGCGGATCCTCCAGTCGTTCATACCGACCAGAAAGCGCATGTAGGTGCGGGTCTCATAGCGGGAGGTCTGACGTTCTGGATTGGAGGTGCTGCCGAATGCCACGAAGTGCATCGCCACCTGCGGATGGACGGGATAACCGTTGCGTAACTCGTAGCGCCATTCGCTGTAATTTATCGGGTCGAGGCACTCCACAAGACGAAAGTAGCAGGTTGTGAAGCCGGCATAGGTGCGATTGCCGAACGAGTCGTCCGAATCGACAGTATTGTCTGTTACGTCGTCTGTCGCGGCATTCAGAAAGATGCCCATGCAGAGGTCGTTTTCGCGGAGCGTGCCGACTTCGCCCTCCTCCAGTTTGACAGTCAGCGTACAGACCTCCCCGGCAACCGCTGCGACAATGCCGCATCCCGGAGCCGACCACTTGTCGCCGACGAGCGTCTCGACCCGGTTGTAACGATATTCAGGAACCTCGAGAAACTCCTCCAGATGCAGCCGTCGCAAATAGGTGTCACCCATGACGGAGAGGTCTCCCGTGATTGCACCGCCTTTTTTGTCCAGTTTTTTCTCCAGTTCACCGGTCAGGCCCGACACATCGGCAAGGGCATGGATATGCTGCTTGGAAGCCATTACACCCTTAATCTCCTTGCCCGAGACCTTCATCGACGCCTCGGCCGACGGCACATCGACGATGAACTCGAACTGGTCGAATTCATCCAACTGCCCCACGGCACTCGTCAGATCTTTGATGCGGATGTCGTCCATAAATTCTATGCAATAGAATAAAAATAAAAAGATTATTGCTATCTTTATGTAGACAATGTCATTAATTCATTAAAAAAGCAACACTTATAAGAGTCCTCCTATGAAAAACTTTTAGAGTTTTATTGTACTATTAAAAATGCCAATTATGGAACCGGTGAAATTTGAATTAATCGATAGATTTCTTCCTCGCTTAAATGCAGCAAAAACAGAATCAGATCGTAGCTATTTTTTTGATTTATTATTATTAGGAGAAATTATAACTAAAATTACAACATTATATCTAATCGCCAATATTAACGAAGACAAAGACAGGAATAAATATCGTCAAGAATATACTATTATTAGAGCTAATGGTATAGGAGAATACGCGACTTCAATAAATGATATACTAACAGGACCGACATTCGGCTTTTTATCATCAGCCTTAAGCGATCATGAAATACCTGAACTAAATAATAAGGTATTGGATGGATCATGGCAGTCGTGTGCCATAAAAACAATGATAAAATGCTTAGATATATTAAAAATTGAGCATAGCAATATAACATCTAAGCCACCTTTTAGAAGTTGGTTTACATTATTTTCATCTCTACGTAATAAAACCCGTGGTCATGGTGCTCCCACAGCATCTATGTTGTCAGAATCATGTATTTACTTGGAAGAATCTCTTACTTCAATTATACAAAATATTACTATATTTAAGAGACCATGGGCATATCTACATCAAAATCTCAGTGGAAAATATAGGGTATCCCCAATATGTAATATTGGGACCACATTTGATCACTTAAAAAGAAATAATACGCAACACTATGAGAATGGAATATATTGTCATACAGATAGTATCAGGAAAATAAATTTATTATACTCTGATGCGGAATTATCCAATTTTTACTTTCCTAATGGCAGTTTTAGAAGTAATACATTTGAGGTCCTGTCATATATAGACGATCAAAAAGAACGCAAAGAGGAAAAATTATACACAATTCCTCCATCAAAATTACCAGCAAGTATTACAGAAGGAAAATTAGAGTTAGATGCTGTTCATGAGTGCTTCACGAATGTCCCTGCAATCTCTGAAGAATATATACATAGACCTGAATTGGAGAAAGAACTAACATCTGTATTAGTAGACGAATATCGCTATCCAGTCATCACTTTAAAGGGTAGAGGTGGTATTGGAAAGACATCTCTTGCATTAAATATTATCCATTCATTGTACAAAGAATATCCAGATAGGTATAATATAATAATATGGTTTAGTGCTCGAGATGTGGATTTACTGATTAACGGGCCTAAACAAGTTCAGTCACATGTATTAACGTTAGAAGACATATCGAAAGAATATTGTCGATTAGTATTCCCTGAGAAAATTAAAAAAACCAAGGAACAGTTTGCACATGATTTATCAAATTGTCCATTTGGTCCAGCCCTCTTTGTTTTAGATAATTTTGAGACCATAACTAATCCAGTTGAAGTGTTTGATTGGATCAATACATATATCAGAAACCCCAACAAAGTGTTAATTACGTCCCGAATAAATCGTAATTTTAAGGCTGATTATCCTATAGAGGTTTCTGGGATGAATGAAGAGCAATGTAGAACGCTTATAAACTCGATTGCTATTAAATACAACATAGAAAATTTATTAACTGACTCATACATAGAAGATTTAATAGCCGAATCTAATGGCCATCCATATATTATTAAGATAATACTTGGAGAAATTGCACGAACAAGAAAGCCAGGTAAGGTTAATAAAATAATTGCAGATAAAGATCAAATTTTAAATGCTTTATTTAGGAGAACTTTTCAAGGACTTTCGCCTGCAGCAAAGAGGGTTTTTTTAACTTTATGTAGTTGGAATTCTGTTATTCCTAAGCTTGCTATCGAAGCGGTAGTATACGGTAGCATTGCAGAGCGAATAGATATTGACCAAGCATTGGATGATCTACAAAAAAGCTCTTTTATAGAGGAAATAGAGATTAATGATGATTTTTTTATTAATGTACCCTTAGCCGCATCATTATATGGTCAATCAGAGTTAGCTGTATATCCAGAAAAAATAGCCATTCTCCAAGATAGGAAGTTATTAATGGAATTCGGAGCAGCCAATTCTCGAAGCATAAAAAATGGTATAGCTTCTTTAATTCAAAAAAAGTTTCAACAAGTTGCTTTAAGACTAAAATCTAAGGCTCTATTTGAAAAAGAAAAGCCTACGTTAGAATTTATTGCTACAAAATATCCTAAGGCATGGTTATTTATTATGGATTTATACAAATCATTTGATGATTATGAAGGCGCAAAAAGTGCGATGCGAGAATATTTAAAGACCATAACATTACCATCTGAAAAAATAAAATATTGGGAACAATATGTTACTTTATGTAAGACAACAAACGACTGGAATGCAGAAAGTATGGCTTTAATGGAATTAGCCACTATTCAAGATGTTCCATTTTACATTATAAGTAATGCTGCAAGTCGTATCAATAGCTATTTTCATAGTCACCCTATGGATAAGCAAACAGAGATTAGACATGAGCTTTTCACTCAACTTGCAGATATTATGAAATTGAGAATAGAAAAAGAAGGAGAGGCAATAGATTTTTCTCGATTAGCATGGTTATATTTAAACTTGGGAGAAGAATCCAAAGCAAAACTATATACATCAAAAGGGTTAAATAGAGATCCAGATGATATACACTGTTTAAAATTAAAAGATAGATTATCTATCTAACTTCCCAACACCTCTGACTTGAAGTTCTCCTTGCCGAGAACATAGACCAGATCACGACCCTTGGCAGTCAATTGACCGCCAAGGGTTATTTGTATCTGTTGTGCGGCTCCGGCGGTTGGAAGCATTGACTGCAATCTCGACAGCGGGGCGATGACCTCGGGGTCGGTGCGGGCATTGGGGTTGTCGCCGACCATGGCGTAGGTAGGTCCGTAGGCCAGACCTCCGTTCGCAAGTGCCGGGACGCTGTCACCTGCGTTCTTGTTAATGAGTGCCGTTATTACGGCTGCGGCCGCCACCATCGCCGCACCGATGGCGATTGCCGCCCAGGGATTCCACAGCACCGACCGCAACGCCGACTTGAAGGCCAGAATCATCACACCGAACTCGATGAGCTGCGTACCGATGTTCTTCAGGAAGGAGGCGAACTGCGTCAGAATCGCCTTCATCAACCCGCCGAATCCAAGATCTCCGGTGATAACCTGCCCGATGGCTTCAGCTGCTGCCACGATGCTGTCGGCCATGAACTTCGAGACCTGCTGGTCGAAGCGCTGCATCACCTCGGCGATGGCACCGTGTACATGTTCGAGCGCCGCGGAGAACGACCATCCGCGGGCCGTCAGCGCCGTGGTGTAGTTGTCGACCATTGCCACCGTATCGAGAAGATTCTGACCAAGATGGATCTCCGTGTCGTCGGCCCACCCGTAAAGTCCTTCGCGGACCGAAGCGAACAGGAGCTGCATCTGCCGTGACCAGTCGCTCGCTACGGGTGCCAGATCGGCCATCTTCAATTCAGGTGCGGGCAATTCGAGCTCCACGCCTTCGGGAAGCAGTGGTCCGAAGGCCGGCCGTGCCAGTTGCCCGGGTGTAAGGTTTTGTATTCGCTGCAACTCTTCGCGCAGACGGGCAATCTCGGCATTTGCCGCGGCAATATCTTCGAGCGTCGATTCGGGCAGGAGTTTGCGCTTTTCAAGGTTCTCTATCTGCTTCTGCAGTCGGCCTATGATGCCCGTCGTCCGTTCCGTGCCTTCAGTTGCCGCATTCATCGAGGCCATCAGTTCCTCGGTCTGTTGCCGGGCCTGCTCCGTGATGTGGTCCATCTCTGCCTGCGCATCGGCAGCCTTCTTCTCCGCTTCGCGTTTCTTCTCGATGGCGGCTGTCAGCAATTCATACTCCCTGCGCAACGGAGCCAACTGCGACTCGTCGGGAACTTTCTGGATGGTAAATCCAGCCACCAGACCGCCGAAGTTGGGCACAAGCCGCGTACGGGTTGTTTCGTCGATGACGGCTTTCTGTCGGGCAAGGTTGTCGCGGAGTTTGCGTTCGAGTTCTTCGAGCGAGTCGCTCTCGGCCATCTCGTCGATCATCTTCTGCTTCTCGATACGGGCATATGCAAAGGCCGCACCCAGAGCGACGATTGCCGCAACAACGAGTCCAACGGGTGAAAGCAGGGCGGTCAGTCCGGCCGAGAGCATCGGCATCACCTTGATAACGGCTCCGATTCCGAGCGACAGCGGACCGATGGCTGCAGCCAGTCCCGCCACGACGACCAGCACCTGCTTCATGGCGGGCGATAGTGACTGCAGCATCTGCACGACGACGGTCAGCGCCCGGGTTACCTTCGTGGCAAAGGGCATCATCGCGGCGCCGATCTGTTCGAGAAAATCGCCCCAGGCGTTGTTCAACTGGCGCAACGGTCCGAGTGCCGTCTGTGCGGCACTTTCGGCGAATCCTTTGTAGTTCTCGAGGATGAAGTCCACGGCCTCGCCGTTCTTCAGCTGTTCGACGGTCAGTTCCTTCAGTTTCGGGATGCTTTCACCCAACTCGCCGGTCAGGCCGCCGAAGGTCTTGGCGAGATTCTTCACGGCGCTGTCGAGCGTCATCCCCGTAGCGGCGGACAACTGCGCCGAGGCTTCGATCACCCGGCCGATCTGCTCCTCGGTCATCCCCAGCGAAGCCAAATAGGCCTGCTGTCCGATGACCACTTCGTCGCCCAGCACGGAGCGCGACTGCAACTCGGCCGCCTGCGCGATAAGCCGTTGCTGGATGTCCGTGCGTCCCTTGAGTGCCGTGAGCAGACGCTGCTCGGCCTGCTGCTGTGTATCGGCATTCTTCAATGCCACGGCCCCGAGTGCGGCAAGCGGTGCCGTGAGTTTCACGGAGAGGGACTTGCCGAGCGAAGTCAGCCGCTTTTCGAGCGAGCCGAGGTTACGCTCGACCTGCTGTGCCTTCTGCTGGAACTCATAGGAGTCTGCTCCGATCTTGATAAGGAGGTCGGCGATTCTTCGGGACATGGTGGGTCTATGGTTTGTGTTGGATGAAGAGTGTCCATCCGGCTTCGACATCGGACATCACGACTTCGCGGCCGTTCTCCATGCGGCTCATCGCCGCCACAACGGCGAGCATGGTCGCCCGGTCGTGCGTGTCGAGCGGCTCGTCCGCATCGACGTCGGACCACGTGGCGACGCAGCGGATGTAGTTTTCGGTATGATTCTCCACCGGCGGAGCGTAGCGTGCGATCATCTGCCGCAGGGTGCCATATCCCCGGCGGCGGTAGGAGTCCAGCAGCACGAACATCGCACGGTAACCCCACGCCATCGTCTCGAACTGTTTGAAGGCTGCGTCGCGCGAAGGTGTCACCTCGCCCAGATAGCGGGTCTTCGAGCGGCGGATATTGCCCGGATTGCGGTTGCGTAGTCCTCGTGTCATCTTACGATCGTTTCGGTTCTGCGGTATCGTGTTCCTTGCGCCGCCGCTCCATCTCGGCCCGCTTGATCAGCACGGGACAGTGTTCGGGCGGCGTGTCGCACTTGTAGGCCTGACGGATGATGATGCGGCTGCGGTCGATCTCCACATCCTTGTGCTCGATGATGATTTCGAGTTTGTCGACCTTCTCTTCGAGTTTCTCCACGCGGCCGTCCAGCCGTGTGATCTGCTCGGATTGGATGGCCACGATCTTCTCGGTGTTCTCCAACTCCGCCGAGTCGGCTTCGGCCGAGGCCTTGCGCCGTTTCGAGCGGAAGAAGAGAATGGTGCCGGCCAGTCCGCTGGCCAGCACGAAGTTCAGGATAAGGCTCAGTGTCTCCATGATTCAGGGAATGTATTTGTGGATGGAGCGTTCGCGTATGAGATAGAGATCGCCCCAGATATAGAAGAGTCCGACAAGCGGCTGTCCGGCTCCCGACCGATTTTTTACACCGCGCAGCGAGCCGTCGTCGAGCCCGATGAGCGAGACTGCGCCTTCGTGCGCCACGGCCACTTCGCTCAATGTCTGATCGACACAGTCGACCGGCCCGGCTCGGCGTTGCAGCAGCGTGCGCCCGGTAATCGAATCCCGACGATAGAGGAGAAATTCCTCGCCGAGATTCATCCCGAGAAGACGGTTCGAGATGGTTACGATCCGTGCGCCGGCCTCCAACCGCTGCATCATGCAGGGCTTGTCGAAGCGGCGGTCGTGCAGATAGGCGTACTGCGAAGTATTGATCACGAGCGTGTCGGCCGTATGTCGCAGTTCGAGGATCTCGCCCGACATGGAGGTTCCCGTGGTGTTCGGCCCACGATGGTAGGCATCATCTTCGTCATAGGGATACTCCGGTCGGTTCAGGTAGCGGTAGGTTCGCCAATAGGTGTCGTCGGAGGCCGAAGCCGATGTGCTGCGCGGCCCGATATACTGACGATACTCCTTCAGGATATGAAAGTAACCGTCCATCCGCGTGGCCGGGTAGCGATACGCCTCGCCAAGATCAAGGAGATGTTGTACGATGCCCCTGCAATCGACAAAGCGCAGCTGCGGCCCCTCGACCGTAACGAACCCCTCGTCGGCCTCGTACATCGCAAAGGGTTCGTCGCGACGGTAGATCTCGCGCACGGAGCGGGTCGCTGCATCGAAGAGATAAACCGTTCGCTGCGAAGCATCCTGCAACAGCAGCAGGTTGAGACAACGAATCACCTTGCCGACCGTAAACGACAACGCGGCAACCTCGATGCAGTCGTCGCCTTCGGGCGGCATTTCCGTCGCGAGCAACCCCGGCATCTCGACCAGTTCGCAATCGTAACTGTCGTCAAGCGCATTGAGTTCGAGAGAATTTACGGCGTAGGCCGCATGGAGGAACTTGTCGTCGCGCACGACGGTGTTCATGTCCAGATGCGCACCGGTGAAGAGCTCGCCCGTGATGCGGCGACTCGGCCGCTGGCGGAAGCGCAGCGCTCCCTGCACGACGTGCTCCACGAGCGTTCCGAAATCGCGGCGACCCTTCGTGTGCCACGTGCGCGTGGGGTTGCCAGCCGCATCGAGGTAGTAGAGCGAGTAAAGCAGCCGGTCGTTCGGCACGGCAGGAATGTCGCCCACGGGGAACGTGATACCCATATCGACATTGTTTGCCGGATTGACCAGCGCCTCGTAATGCAGTCCGGCGTCATATCGATCCCCGGCGTCGATCGCAAGGCTCATGTTGCGGAAAGCGATGCTTTCGAGATGTCCCGAGGTGCGTCCCGACGTGGTGCCGTCCTCCCGGCCGCCGTAGGAGGTAACGCGACCGATGAGCGTCTGCCGGAAGAAGAACTGCCACTCGCCGTCGCACGGAATGCCGTCGATCTCGATCTTCATATTCTCCTCGCTTCCGGTCTTCATCTCCCGAACTATCTCCCGGTCGCCCGCAACCCACACTCCACCTTCTGATAGCGAATAGATTGCACCTTCTCCGATGATACGCACGCCGTAATGTACCTCGACGGTAACAGTCGTATTCGGATTGTGGATCACACCCAGTCCCCACTCGCTGTGATAGGCCTGCATACCACACTCCCACGTCAGCGGGAAGTTGCATTGCTCGACGTGCTCGCCGCGGGTCGCAATCTCCACGCCCTGATGGTCGTCGTCGCCGACGAACGACAACTCCGCAGCGCTCTTCTGCGAGATGAATCCATACGGGTCGGTCCATGCATCCCTGCGGTAGAATCCCAGATGGTCGATGAGGTTGGGCAGACTTTTGTTCTTCACATCGACGGTCACCTGGCGCAGGGCCGGCACAATATCCAGCGTGGCTTCACCCGGAATATGCAGGTCGCTGTCCCACATGCCGTCGACTGCGGCCCGTGCGGCTGAGGTAATGACCTGCGCTCCGGTATGGATGACCAGTCGTCGTCCGCCGCCCGTGATGATCCGTCCCACGGGATACTCCGTACCGACGCGATAGAAACTCATCGGACGCTCCGTGCGATAGAGCGACACGGCACGGCGGATATGCAGCGCACCGTTCGACTGGAAGATCTGCCCGGCGAACGGCCGCAGGCAAAGCTCAAGAATGTCGCGGTAGGTCGGCTCCTCGTAGACGTAGTAGAGCCGTTCGAGGTCGAGGTAGGTCTGACGCAACGGAGAGATGTTCTCGTCCATGCCCTCGGCATGCAGATCCATCCAGTCCGCCATATCGAGATCGAGTTCCAACAGATCGGTACTGACGCAGAGCAACTTCCACAGCGTGCGTCGTCCCGTCGTGCCGATACGCACAAGGTCGCGGAACGGGATGCTCGAAAGCAGGTTGAATCCATCGACAGCCTTAACCGAGACGGTATAGGGAGGCGCTGCAAAGGCCTCGGAGTAGAGATCAGCGGTGACGTAACCCCGCCAGTAAAGTTGCCCGCTGCGGAGAATGGAGACCCGGAACTGCCGCGGGTCGGAGGTGAAGAGCGAGAGGTAGCGGAAGTTTTCGCAGCAGAGGATGTTGATGGTTGCCTCCGACGCCTTGACCGGAACGTAGAACTCGTCGCCGCGCTTCTCCCAGGTGATCTGCAGCGGCGTGCCGCCGTCGAAAGCCATCTCCTCGGCCGTACCCGTAAATCCGCGCTCGGCAATCTCTACGCGCCACAGCACGCCCTTGTACCGCGACCGCAGCTCCGCCCAGTATTTCACACCGAATTCCGCCATACCCGTATCCTCTTTCGGGATAAAGGTAGATGCAGCACCTTATCTTACATGGATACTTTGTCCCGATTACGGTAGATGTGGAAATGCATAATTCTTATTTACTCCGTCATATTTTGACGGTGATGCGTATTTCCTTTGCAGCACGAAAAGCATAAAAACAATCCGAATCTGCTAAACGGATGAAACGACTTGACGGTTAATCGGATTTTCTATGGCTTTTTCGTATATTTGTTAAACACTTTTAATCAAAAACAGACATGGGATTTTTCAAAAAAATGTTTGCAGAAGAGCCTCCCAAGCGATGGACTGTTCGGATTCGCGGAACACTATATCGTTCCGGCATTGTCACGGTGGATCGGACCTTTGAAGTGGATGACTTTCAGATAGCTTCAGCTTTCATAGGCGCGGATCGGGAAGAAGTGCTTCTGGATTGGCTGCGCCAGAATTACCCCGGCGCGAAATGCGAAGACCCGCATCAGTTTGGAGTCAATGTATGGGAGATAAAACAGTAATACATAGCAGTCTGTAAAATGAGAACTATAACCGAAGCTAATGATTTTACATTCAAGGATCTGGTCATTTTCTATGTGTTGCATGTATCCAGCGATGAAAAGTTCAGTATGCAGCTTTTGCGGGCCCGCAAAAACCCGGTCGTTCCTCCTTTCCCTTTTCTGGATGATATTCTGCATGACACATATGGGGTGTTGGTCTTTCAGGAACAACTGATGGAAATTGCCCAACGCATAGGAGGTTTCTCTCCGGAAGAAAGCAATGACCTGCGCCGTCTGATGGCCAAGAAACACAGGGATGGAGTGGAGGAGTGTCGCCCGGCATTTGTCCGCCATGCAATTGAAAACGGGTATGCAGAAACACAGGCCAATGCGCTCTATGATTTGCTTAGCGATCAGGCATCCAATCTTTGCGGCCGCAGGAACGGTGAGATTTATATGGCGCAGTGGTTGAAAGACGAATACGAACGACTGCTTCAGTCATAAACGCATCGAATGTCGAAGATCGGATACATACAACGTTACCTTTTGCTGATACGTCGGGTCCGCAACCATCCCTATATTACCCTTGAAGAGTTGCGCCAAGGGGTTGAACAGGAACTGATCGCCCGTGGAGAGCCGATCCGCATGCTGTCGCAGCGGACCATCGAACGCGATATTCGCGACATTCGCACGGCGTTGGGTGTCAGCATCGACTACTCCCGAACCGAACGAGGCTATTTCATTCCGCACGACGAGGAGTCGAACTCCGATCTGGAACGCATATTAGAGTCTTTTGAAGTGCTGACCGCCATGAGACAGGATACGGGAGTTATGGACTTCATCTTTCCCGAACAACGTCGGGCCACGGGAACAGAACATCTTTACAGATTGATTCAAGCCATCCGGGATACACATCCCGTAACGTTCGACTATCGGAAGTTCTGGCTTCCGAGTGCCAATCGTCGCACAATGGAGCCCTATGCTTTGAAAGAGTCTCAGGGGCGGTGGTATGTAGTCGGTGTCGATTGCTCGGATCGTCAGCTCAAGACGTTCGGTCTTGACCGGATCGGGCATCTGGAGATTGGCAATACCCGTTTCAGAAAGGATCCAGCCATCGACATCCGGGAGCGATTCCGCCATTCGTTGACTGTGGACATATCGGAGAAGGTCGAACACATTGTTTTTTCGGTCGGAGATGCTGATGCGGCCTTTCTCAAGACGATGCCTCTCCACGCTTCACAACAGATTGTATGTGAGACTTCGCAACGTACTACTTTTTCGATGGATGTCTATCTGACACCTGATGTCGTAATGTCATTGCTTTCCAGAGCCGGGACCCTTCGGATTGAAGAGCCGGAGCCTTTGCGGAAGGAGATTCTTGAAATTTATGAGAATGGAATCAGACTCAATCGTTGATGGTTCGATGCATACCGCATTGGAACATTTGTGGGAAAAATACCGTGCCGCATTTGAGGTTGACGAAACAGCTCAAACCCATGAACTTGGCAGAATCCTCGATCGGGGCATGGTTTGGGCCGAAAATGAGGCAGGAATGACGGATATTCTTGTAACGGGTATCAATCCCTCTTTTCGGGCAGGCGACGCAGCGGGGTCTTTTGTATTCCGCTATCGGGACGTACAACAAGATTCTTACTATTTGGAGATCAGGAAGACGTTTTTCGACGACCGTTTGCATGCAAAAGCAGGCTATCTCGATCTGTTTGCCGTACGCGAAACCGTTCAAAACAGGCTCTCCAAATTTATCAAACATCCGGTAGGCTTATCGTTCATCGCCGAACATCTGGCTATTACACAACAGGAAATCGAGCGCCTACACTCTCGCCTGATTATCGTAAAGAACAAAGGATCATGGATGTTTTGGGGACTTCAAGCCACGCGAATCGAGGACAGGTGGACGAATGTCTGGATGGGTTATACCTTTGAGACCATTCCGGAATTCGGAAACGAAATACCTTATGGAGTCGTCCGAAGAATAACCGGAATGCGAGACGATCCGGATCGCGTTGGCGAAACGATCAGTAAAACCAATCTGGTCGGTACGATCGTTTTGTTCACCAACCACCTCCGCTATATGAAGCGGGAATTCCGTCCTACTCCCGAATTTATCTCCCAACTGTACGATATGACATCAACCAGATGACCATTTTATCCCATGATATAGCCGTGTAACCTCTCGGGTTACACGGCTGTTGTTTCGGTCTGCCGGATGATCGAGCGGGCATTTAACTTACGGGCCAGGGCCTCCATGTCGTTGTTGATCTTCGTGTCGATCACGCGGGCATAGATCTGCGTTGTCTGGATGTTCGTGTGACCGAGCATCTTCGAAACCGTCTCGATGGGTACACCATTGGCCAGCGTCACTGTCGTGGCGAACGTGTGACGGGCCATGTGGAATGTCAAATCCTTGTCGATACCGCAGAGGTCGGCAATCTCCTTCAGGTAGGAGTTCACCTTCTGATTCGACGGTACGGGGAAGAGCAGTCGGCTCTTCCCCGTAACCGAACCCTTATACTTTTCGATAAGCCGCAGCGGTGTCTCCAGCAACCGCACATGTACCGGAATATTCGTCTTCTGCCGTTTGGTGTCTATCCACATGTTGCCGTCAGGCCAGCGCTGAAGCATATCGGAGGAGAGATTCTTCAGGTCGATGTAGGCCAGTCCGGTGTAGCAACTGAAGAGGAACAGGTCGCGGATGACCTCCAGCCGTCGGGTAGGAAAAGTCTTGCTCTCGAGACGACTCAACTCGGCATCGGTCAGATAGCCGCGGTCGACCTTCTCGAAGTGAATCTTGTAACCGGCCAGCGGGTCGCTCTTCGACCAGCCGTTCAGATGCCCGACCCGCAGCATGGTCTTCAACTGCCGCATCAGTTTCATCGTCGAGTTGTTGGTCAACTGATAGGTGATGCGCAGCCAGCGGTCGAATTCCGCGGCAAAACGGGGCTGAATCTCCTTGACCGGAATGTCCGGAATGCGGTAGCGGTTGCGCATGAACTCCTCGAGACGGTTGCGCGTTAGCAGGTAGCGCAGGTAGGTCTCGCGGCAACACTGTTTGGTACGTAACAGGTCGGTATAATCCTCGATGAATCGGTCGCAGACGCCCAGAAGTGTAGAGGCGCTCTGGTCGAGTCCGGTAATGGCGTTTTTGAGCATTGCGGCCGTGATGGTCTCCTCTCCGCGCAGCATCTGGTCGTAGCGGCGTCGTATCAGCACACGTAGTTCATCGAGCGCATCGTTGATTTGCTTCTCCTCGCGGCTCTTGCCCGCGGTGCGGTAATCCTTCGGCAGCCAGCGGTCGGGGTGGATGTACATCCGCGTGGCAATGTGCACCATTTCGTGATTGACCGTGATACGTGCCACGATGGGAGCCGTACCGTCCTCGCGGGCCTTGCCCTTCTGGAGCACGAAAATAATGGCGAATGTGCTCTTGCGTGTGGCGGCGGCCTCTTTTTTCGGTCGTGCGGCGACGCTCTTCGGCCGCACCTTTTTCGTTGTCTTTTCCATGACGATACCTTAACTTTATCCGTTGTACAAAAATAGTCATACGCAACTGTTTGACTGACAAACAGGTAAAGTCAATAAAGGACATGGTAGGGACAAGCGTGTGCATGGTTACGCGCACGTCGGAGCGTGGTTACGCGCAGGTTACGTTTCGGTGTCCCGGAATGTCTCCGGGAACGGAACCAGAACCCGGCTCCGAGCGACGCAAGCAGTCATCCGTAACCCATGCAATGTTTTGATTTTCCGCTCGATAGGAGATAAACAAAAGAAAACGAGACGGTTGCTGTAACCATCTCGTTTTCTCGTTCTGCGGTGCGTAGGGGACTCGAACCCCTGACCCCGTGCGTGACAGGCACGTATTCTA
>ENA-OUQS01000306-OUQS01000306.1-human-metagenome-genome-assembly--contig:-NODE-306-length-63788-cov-7.857421_pt1 | contig 63788 bp, 95 predicted proteins | sample MGYA00248463_ERZ548848 | MGnify/ENA primary metagenome ERZ548848 (study PRJEB26491, sample SAMN04978192) | human metagenome | host: Homo sapiens | study: EMG produced TPA metagenomics assembly of the human... | reverse complement strand
CTTGCAGAAATCTCGATTTACCTCCAGTAAACCTTCGATTTCTGCAATCGCATCTGACAAAAAATGCATTCGCCATCGCACCAACTCATTTGTGCGGTATTGCCTTAATAGCATCAGCTGTTCGCCAGCGTAATCACCATCCCCGCCGTTTTCGCGCCCACCACGTCGCCCCTGCAAGGCTCAAACGCAACCGTGCGCGTGCCGCTGCCCGCGTCCGTGAAGGACAGCTTGTAGGTCATCGTCCCGTCCGTTACGTCGTAGATGTAGCGGTTCACGCTGCCGTCAATGTACACGCGGATGCTCGTCGTGTTTTTGACGGTCAGGGTGAAGGTGATTTCCTCGTTCAGCGCCGCCGACGTTTTGTCCGCGCTGATGGCGGAAATCGTCGGCGCGGGTTCTGCTGGTTCGCTTACGTCCCGCATCGGCGGATTCGTTGCGTCCACAAAAGACGCTGCCGGAGCAGTTGCCGCGATGGTGGTTTCGCCCTTCGTCACGCTGATTGTCCCCGCCGTCAAGCCGTTCGCCGTCGCCGTAATCTTCATTGTGCCGGAAGCCCCGTCGTGCTTCACCACGCAAAGGCACTTCCCGCTGAACGCGGCGTGCGTGCTGCCGGAGAGCTTTTCCACATTCGCGCCGTGACCGTTGTCCGTGCCGATAATCGTTCCGCCCACGACCGTAAAGACCACGCTGTTGTTAGCGTTCGGGCAGAGCGTGCCGTTCTTGTCCAGTACGTCGCAGGTGATGTAGACCAAATCATCCGACGCGGTACTGACCGCCGTTTTGTCGCTGGAAAGCGCCAGTTTCGCGGGCGCTCCCGCCGTGTATTGAATGTCCTGCGCAATCAAATTGCCGGCAGCGTCGTAACCATTCGCAACCAGCGTTCCCGCCGCGTATGCCACCGTGTAGGCGTACTGATTCTTCGTCCCGCGCTGCGAAAGCGCCTTCTTGCCCAGAGACGTTCCGTTCAGGAAGAGTTCAACCGACGCGCAGTTCGAGTACAGCCATACGTCGATATTGCCGGATTCGTGCGTCCAGTGCGGCAGGATGTGAATCATCGGGCGGCTGTCCCACATGGACTGGTACATGAAGTAAATGTCCTTCGGGAATCCGCAGGTGTCCACGATGCCGAAATAGCTGCTCTTCGCCGGATATTTGTTCCATTCGGTCGGTTCGCCGAGGTAGTCAAAGCCCGTCCAGACGAAATGCCCGCAGGAACGCGCGCTGCTTAAGTAGGCGTTCACCGTTTCTGCCGCCGTGTTGCCCCACGAAACCGCCTTGTTGTCGTAGGAAGGATACGCCATGTTCGCGCTGTCCAACGCGTATACACCGCGGCTGGAAAGCGCCGAGGTCGTTTCGCTGCCGTAAATCGGGCGGTCGGTCTGGTAGGTCTGGTTGTTGCCGTTGTAGTTGATGCCAACGACATCTACGATAGCCATCAGCGCAGATAGATTGCCGCCGGGGGCGTTGTTGCCCATCGTCGTTGGGCGGGTGCTGTCGAGGGCTTTCACGGCGTTGTTCACCATCGTGCAGACGTTCACAATCTCGCTGGATGAATAGTCGCCGAGCGTCAAATTCGTGCGCACTTCGTTGCCCAGCGACCACATGATGACCGCCGGATTGTTCCAGTCGCGGCGAATCGCGCTGGTCACGACTTCGGCGTAGTGGTCGGCGAAATATCGCCCGAAATCCTTCTGCTTCTTGCTCTTCGTCCAGCAGTCGAATAGCTCTTCCACCAGCAGCACGCCCTTGCGCTGGCATACGTCGAGGTATTCCGCGCCGAACGGGTTGTGCGTCAGGCGAATCGCGTTGCAGCCCATGTTGGTCAGGATGTCCACCTGCCGCTCAATGGCGCTGCGATTCTCCGCCGCGCCGATGCACCCGCCGTCGTGGTGGACGCACACGCCTTTGAGCTTCGTGTGGATGCCGTTGAGATAGAAGCCCGTGTCCTTGTCGAATCGGATGCTGCGGTAGCCGTAAGGAACGCGCGCGGACTGCTGAATCTTTTTGCCGACTTTCGCGCTGATTTGGGCTTCGTAGAGGTTCGCCGGGGAAGCCGTCAAAAGCGCAGTTGGCGCATTGCTGGGCAGAATGCTCTGCTGATAGCTTGCCGCCATCCCCGACACGCCGCTTGCGCTGATGACGGTCGTCTGGGCGTAGGTGGTCAGCGCTTTGTACGCGGCGATTTCGGCGGATGGAAGGGCGGTTTCGACGGGCGTGGCAAGTGCCGCCCAAACATAAACATCGTTCGCATCAAGGAATGCTTTGAAGTCGGAAACGGTCGTCGTACCCTTTTCCGCGTAAGCGAAACCGATGGTGTTGCCGTTGCTTGTAGCAATGCCGCCTACGGTTTCACCGTTGATGGCAGCACTGAAATGCGTGCAGAGCACTCCTGCTGTATTGATTCTGGCGAACGTGCAAAAATAGCGGTCAACATTGTTTCCAGCCTTCGTCCAATTCATCGAAGATGTCAGCTTGAATTTGGCGACCCGCTGCACATACATCCCGCGCGCCAAATCCACCTCATCGCAGACCCAATGCTGCCCGTTTTCGTCCGTGTAGTTCCCGCCGGATGTGACCGGGATGCCCGGCAGCGCATTCGGTGTTTGCAGCGTCTGCGAATTGTTCGCGCCGTCCGACACCGTGACCACCACCGTTCCGCCGTCACCCGCGCTGACAATCGGCACGGGCGCAGTCGGGAGCGGCGTGCCGTCCTGCGTGCTTTTGCCGCAGACACTCAGTCCGACAAAAGGCGCGGCAAAAGAATCCGTCGCAGTAATCGACGCGCCGGACACACTGCCAGACAAAACATTCGCGCGCGCGGAAAGCGTGTTGGCGGTATTCGTAACCGAGCGGATAGCGTCGCCAGCAGCTTTCGCGTCCGCCGCGCGGTTTTCAAGCGTCAGCGTCTTGTCCGTCACCAGCGACGTTGGAATCCCGCCATTCGCGCCAACGCCATAAAGCGCCTGAATCACACCAATCGTGCTTGCGTCAACCATTCGTGCCACCTCCCAGCTTCACCCACGCGCCATGCGCGTCCTTCTGCCACATCGCGCCAAACCCGGCGGTGTACGCCAGACTGCCGATGCTCCCAGACTTACCCGGCTCTGTGCCATTGGAGATGTCGGCGGCGCTATCCAACATCCACTCAACATAGTCCGTGTGGATAGTCTCGCCGTTATTCCTGCGGATTAGATTCCACGCCATTTTGTGCCGCCTCCTTAATTGTGATGATGATACTATCCGATTCCAGTCCGACGTTGCTGCTCGCGTCAACCGCCTGGAATGCAACAATCCGCGTTCCGCTCCAGGTAAATTGAAACTGCTTTGTGAACGTTATCGTTTCCTGCTGAACGTCATAGATTCGTTCGTTTACTGTGCCGTCCACAAGGAACCGGATTGATGCCGCGTTCTTCTGCGTCACCGTGAACGTCACGCTTTCGCCGACGGTGATTGTTGTTTTGTCCGCTTCAACACTGATGATTTGCGGGCGCTGTGCCTCAAGCGCTGATACGTCCTCCTTCCATGCTGCGTATAGCTTGTTATAATTTTGCGCGGCGGTGTTTGAGCGATACGCCGCCATTTGCAGCAGTTCCAGCAGTAACAATTTTTCCTCATCCGTGATGTACTTCCCCAGAAACTGCTGCGCTGCGGATGTTGCGCTTTCTGCCGCTGCATTCGCGCTTGCCGCTGCGTTTTTGCAGTCTTCCACCTTTGCAAGAACCGTCGTAATGTCGGGGATGACGTTATCCGGGTCGTACACCGTCCCTGTTGCCCCCGCCGCGACGCGCCCCTCAAGCCACAAGATAGCCGTCGTGTCCTCGCCGACCGTCGCCGTGACCATCAGGCGGAAACGCCCAACAACAGCATAGCAAGCAGCGGAAAGCGTCACGGATGCCACGCCGTCGCTGACTGCGCCTTGAAGAAGAATCGTCGGGTTCTCGTCTGTGCTTGCGACGCTATCCAGCCTGATAAAGCTGCCGACAATCGTTGCGCCCGAATCCATGCTATACGGTGCGCCGTCCTTCTCAAACGCGATTTTCAGCGTGTGGGCGTTTGCTTCGCCTTGCACGAGCGCCGCTTTGAGCGGTGTCATCCGCAACCCAGCAGACAAGTTGCAAGTATAATTTAACTCATTCATGCGTCCTCCTTATTCCGTTCCGGCGGAAATAAGTCCACTCTTGCCGCCCAGCGCCTCGATGATGCCGCTGACGCTCTTGCCCTCCGTTGACATGGTGACTTGTACCTTTTGCGGCTCAAGCAGCACATTGTCCGCGTTGAGTGTGAGAATGCGCTCATCATAGCAGCGCCCGAATTTAGGCATTGCAACCCGGCAGATGCTCCCCAGCCGGAAATGGTCGTATGGTAATCCTGTTATGGCGGAAAGCTCCACAAGGGAAACGTCGATGGAAATTGGCGGGGTTTTCTTTTTCGCCAGTTCCTTCTTTGCGTTTTCCAGCAGCGTCTCCTTGTCCGTGATGCTGTTATCGGAGTACTTGCCGCACACGATGCCCCACTCTTCGATGGTGTCCGCGTCGATGTAGTCCTTGCCATCGTTTACCGTGCCGACGGTGATGCCGTTTTTGCCGTATGCGTACATACGGGTCACAAGGTCATCGCGGTCGGTGCTGACCGTTGCGCTGGTCAGCGCGCCGTTAAAACGTGCTTCGCAGGAGACGGTATTTGGCATATTAACGAGATTGAGCGTCCACGGATGGGTGGAAAAGTCGTACTGCCACATCATTTCTGCGGGCGACAAGTTCTTGACGTTGTTGATTGCTGTCCAGATGTTCGTCCCTGCGTCAAAATCGTATGTGAGGTGTTGCGATAACTCGCACGTTCCAATCTGCCAGCGCGTTTCCGGTTGGTAGGTGAGAAGCTGTGCCAGCACGTCAACCGCGTCAACGGATGCACTGCCTATTTTTAGCTGCTCCGGAAGAAGCCCGTCCATCAGCGTGGAAATAGCGTGGTCGAGGTTGACTTCCTGCGTCGCGTAATTTCTGTAGGTTCGCGTGTCCGAGCGCAAGCGGAAGATGCCGACGCTGCCGCCGATGTGGTACAGCTCCACAAACTGCGTTGCGTCCATCCATGTGCCATCTACAAGCGTCATGCTTGCGGTGGAAATATCGTCGATTGTTAGCGACAAAGACAACGAAGAAGGGCGCAAGCGCTTGATTTCCCGCAGATTTTTGTCCAGCAGACGCGGCAAACGAATGTTGTTTGTGTATGCCTTGCTTGCGTCCGGGTCGGGGATGATGCCGGAAACATAGTCGATTGTGAGGTAGATGTCGCGGACGTCTACGTTAAAAGTCCGTTCAACCGTATCCGTGTAAACTTTTCCCCACATTTGAAAGGATAGTGTTACAATAAGGGATACGGTGCTTGCTCCGTCAGGAAGTGTTACTGTTGCGAATCCTGCCTCGTCAACGTGTACGTCGTTTACGTCCTGCTTTTGTTGATTGCCCCAAAGGTCGCGCTGGAAATCCGCGTGTACTCGTGCGGAGGTGATTACTGCGTCGGCTGGAAGAACAACCGGAAAAGTGACCTTTGTTCTCCCGATTGTTGGATAGCCGACCTCCATCTGCCAACCAGTTGGATTTTCTACATCAGGGTTTACCTCAAGACGGCATTTTATTTTGGACGTTAGGGTTACTTTCTGCGGTGTGCCATATGCTTTGTAGTTAATATTTCCGCCCCCTCGCCGTGACCGTCAGCGACAAAAGCCCGTCGCCGCTGAACGACACCTTGTTGATTCCGGGCTTTAGCGTGATTTCGTCGGCAGACTGTCCGTTTCGGTTGCCCATCGCGGATTGCCCTGCCGCCGTGATTTGCTGGATGCCGTTATCGTCGTGTACTATGCGGATTTCCTCGCCTGTTTTCACGCTGATGTTCGTCAGCGAGATTTTTTCGCTGCCGCAACTGATTGCAACGTTTGTCAGCGGGTCGATTGCCACAAAAACAGCTTCCAGCGGACACGCCACGTCCCCGCGATTGTAAACCGTCAGGATGCCGCTCTTGCTTGCTTCAACTGTTTCCATTTTGGAAACAGTTGCTTCCTCCCACCACGGACGCTGATATGCCGTCAGCTTGATTTCCAGCGTGTCCGTCCACTTGAGCGCGGAAACACTCGCCGCCTCGATGCTGTCGATGTACAACCGCTGTCCAGGGCGGTATGACGTGCGCAGGTACTGTCCACCGCTGCCCCAGCGCATGATTTTACCGAGGACAAGCTGCCTGTGGATGGTGTTTGCTTCGTGGATTTCCACGGCGATTGTTACCGTGATGGACTGCCGAAGCTGCCCGGTGAGGTACATCCCCCCGCCGGGGCGTGCTTCGGTCGTCACGGCTTCCTTCGGCGCGTCCTCCGAAATGTCGATGATGATGATGGACGGGTCGATGTCTTCCAGCGCTTCTTCTCCCATCCACGCGCGGTATCGCGTTACCATTTATCGCGCCACCTCCATCAGATTCCCACGGATGCCCCTGCCTATTATTTTGTTGACGATAGGCGCAACCGTCGTTGCGACGGTTTTGCCGTCCACGCTGAATGTATTATTGATGGTTGTTGGCGGAAGCCCAGAAACAGCGTTCGCAATTTCGCCCGGGTTTGTTACTTGCACAAAAAGAACGCCGTCGCTATTGCTAAAAATGTTGGGTGCGCTGTTGTTTCTTAGGCTTTCTTTGTAGTTCTCCATCATTTCTCCAAGAGCATTGAAAATAGACTGCGTTACAAAATCTTCCTGTATCGTTCTACTTTCGATTTCTTTTGCTGCTTCAATGGCGCTTTCGATGGCGGAGAAAACATTGCCGCCCGTTGTTTTTTCTTGCTGTTCGCTCGAAGGTGCGCCGATGTATGTATTCGGCACAAATTTAGGGTGCGCTGCGTTGGCAATAATCGTGTCCATCATATATAGTGGCGGCATATCTTTTGTTGCTCGATTGTTCCACTGCTCCGCTTCTTCGGCTTCCCGCTGACGCTGGTTTTCCTCCATGCGCTGTTCCAAAATGTCAACGATGTCGTTCATTTCCTGCGTCTTCATTTCGACGAGCCGATTCCACCGTTGCGCGCGGGCTTTGATGTCGTCGGGCATTAGCCCATCTTCAATCATGTCCGCATAACCGCTTCGCGCTCTTGCCTGTTCGCGGGCGCGGCGTGCTTGCGCTTGCTCTTTTAGCGTCGGGGCTGCTTTTTCGTGCGCAATATCTTCTTCTCGCTGGTCAGCATCGCCGCGAACGAAGAAGTCGGATATCCACGGCTTATCTTTCAGTTCGTAATCGATTTGCTTGAGCCCCAACTGTTCGAGAAGCGCATTGATGCCGGGGATTTCCGCTTCCAGCGTCTTGCGCATTGTGTCGATGCCAGCCAAAAACGCGCTGTTGTTTTCCGCCATGTATGCCGCGATTGCGTCCTTTTGTTCAAACGCTTCGAGCGACTTTTGCACGGTTTCCAGCATCGCCTGATACGTCTCATCGTCCGCCAGCGTATACCGCGTTTTGGTTTCCGCCATCGCGTTTTCTTCGTCGCGGGCGCGCTGGTAGTCTGCATTTAGCTGCTTGATTTCTTCCGGCGTTAGGTTCAGCAGACGCGAAAGGTACGCATCGTTATCACGAGAGTATGTAGTAAGCCCTGACAAAATGCCAACGTCAACGCCAGCAGCTTCGGCTTGCTGCAAAGCATCATTATAGGCGTGTAGCGCATCCGCATTCGTCCCGTACCAACTAAGCACATTTTCCTTGCTGTAATCGGTATCGAGGAGCTTCTTCATTTCCTCCTGCGTGTGCGTTACCATGTAGCCCATGCCCGACGCAACGCCCTTGTAGGCTTCCTGCGCCTTTTTCAGCGTGTCCGCACGGTACGTTTCTACGTCTTTCAGCGCGGTCTTTAGGTCTTCGAGGGCTTTCTTTTCGTCCTTGACGGCTTTATCGAAATCGTATTGCTTTTTGGCTTTTTCGTTTGATTCTACAAAGTCATTTTGTGCTGCTGTTGCATCATTATATGCCTTTGTATCTTCTTGTAGTTTTTGAGTTGTTGCTTCTATTTGCTTTTGATTCTCTTGCTGCTGTGCAATGTAGTAGGCACTTGGGTTATTATACGCCTCTTCGGCTTCCATTAGCTGGTTCCATGCGTCTGCTGCTGTACCAGTCAGCTGATAATACCCATATTCGCGCTTTAAGCCTTTTTGTACATTTTGTTGCTGTGTGTATTGCGACGGGTTGCCGGGTGATGATTTTGTAAACTCTTCCCATGTATCTGCAAAAGCAAGATTTGGGACTGTGCTTTTAAAGTATTCGTATGCTCTTTCGAGGGCGGCTTTCCTTTCCGCTTTGATTGTTCCGCTTTCTGCGGAATCAATAATTGATTGCAAATATTGATTATACGCATTCAGTTTCGCAAGTTCTTGCTTGTCTGCATCTACAAGCGCCGCAGCGTCGTTCACCGCGTTCTCGTGTGCAGCGTATTGGGACACTCCGTTTACAGCATCAACGTACTGATTTATTGATTCCGTGTTCCCAATGATTGCGTCCGAAGTCAAATCAACGTATTGCGCCAAACCCGGCATGACGTTAATAAGCTCCTCAATCGCAAGTCTCCACGCGTCGGTGGACTTTATAGCCTCTCCGCTTTCGTCCTCCATGTTGCGCATTGCGTTTACGATTGTCATTGACTCTGCGTAGGTTGCTTGTGCATCAAATAGGGCTTGGTTGCGTTCTGTATAGATTTTTTCCGCGTCTTTGTACTGGTATGACTTATCCGACAGCACGTTATTGAGCAGCGAAATCGCGGGCGTTACAACGCCAAGCAGTCCCTTGCCGAACTCCGTCTTGATGCGGTCGAGGTTGGTTTGCAGCTTGCGCATTTCGTTGGAGAAGCTGTCCCCGGTTCGCGCAAAGTCGCCCTGCGCGTCCTTTGTGGCTTCCAGCAGATATTGATAGCGCAACGTCGCCTGTTCCGCCTGCGACATCTTGTCAAACGCCTTATTCATGCCCTTTTCGAGGGCGAAGGCGTTTAGGTTCGCAACGGACATATTGATGCCCAAAGATTTTACATTTATACCCTCGGTTTCCCGATATTTTGTAGGGGATTAGACTATCTCTTCGCCCTTTCGGGGGGCGGCTGGCACTTCGCGTCGTGCTAATCCCGACGCTACAATTAGTCGTTACACCTTCCAACAAAAAAGACGCATTTCTGCGTCATGATTGTTGGCTTGGCACGGTATTGTCTTGCTTGCTGTAAATCCATGAGAACCCATATCGTTTTTTCCCAGTCTGTGCAGCAATTCGTATGTTAGCTTTTCCGTCCGGATGCCCGATATACTTAGCTGCTTCATATGCTGAAACAAACGATTTGTCCAATTCAGGGCAATAAACAGGCAGTTGCTTTCTGTTTTTTTGACGAAGGTTTGATGTGTCAGGCGTTCCATCTTCCTTTATGTAGCAAAAACGGTGTCCGCCTGCGTGAAGGTATCTGCCTTTGAGTACCCCACATATTGATTGTACCAATATGCCTGTACTGCGGCTTGCTGCACTAATTGACGGGTACGTTATCCCTGTGGTCACATCGACGATTGACTTGCTTGTAGCCGGTTGATTCATGTATTTGCCTTTCAGCGCGCTGCTGATTTTCGTATACATGGCTTCTTTGTTCCGGTACTCGCCTAATGTGTGCTGATTTGTCAGCTTTACATTGTAACCGTTGGGAACGAATGTATCAAGCTCTTGAATCCAATAGTTTTCGCGTTCCGTCAGTTTAGCTTTTAAGTCCTTCTTGTCTGCTCCTTCGACATACTCAATTACTGCGTATGTTGCCCTGATAGTTTCCCATCCATACTTGCGAATCGCATTCCCAAACGGCGTATTGCATTTCTTTGTATACGCCTCAAATTTATGCTTGTTGATTCGCTTTCTTTCGAGAATCATTGTTTGCCCTACATAGATTTTTCCGCTTGGGGAATTATAGCGATAGATAACACCTTTCAAATTTTTCACCTCAAAGGTATTATATCACAAATCCACAAACTTTTCAACAAGTTTAGAGTTTTACCGTTAGCGCATTTTCATGCACACCGCTTTTGCTTGCGTTCACCAGCAGTTTCAGAATGGATTTCTCCATTAAGCCGCTAAAATCAACGGTTCTGTTTCCCCGGAAATTCCGGAGCGGATTTTCTCGAATGCAGTGTCGTGGTCGAGGTTGTAGAACGACGCCATATCCGCCGCCAGCCCCGCCATGTCCATAGACATTTGAAGCACTTGGTCATCGGCAATGCCCATAGATTTCAACATCGCGCCCAGCGTGGATGAATACTGTTTTGCCTTGGTTTCCGTGATGCCGTAGGCGTTCAGAGCCTCCTGCGCCCACTTGTTAATGGTGGACGCGGAATCTTCAAACGTCACATCAACAACGTTCTGCGTCTCCACAAGGTCGGACGCAAGTCCGATTGATTCGTCAATCGAACCCGTGATGCCGTCGATAATGCTGTTTATGCCGTTCACTGCCATGTTAGCAAGGAACTGCCCGCTTGCAATATCGCCAATCACATCAAGGCGGCTCAAAAATCCGCTAAGGACACCGCCGCCCGAATCGCCAGAACCGCCGCCGTCTGCGGCTTCCTGCAAGGACTGGATTTGCTGCTGCAAACGCTGGATTTCTTCCGTCGCTTGCGTGGACTGCTGCTGTGCTTGCTGCAATTCCGCGCGAAAACGTCCAGCGTCAAACGTCGGGTGCACAGCAAAGCTGTTAAGTTCCTGCTGAAACTGCTGCATTTCCTGCCGGATTTTATTCAGTTCCTGCGTGTATCCGCTTGTATCAATCTTAAAACTTGCGTACAACTCAAATGCTTCCGCCATCTTCTGCACCTCCCCTCGCCATTAGTCCGTTTATAATATCGTCGCAGATTTCCTCTGCTGTTTTTTGCTTTGTTTCGTGCTTCTCTTCGCCGAAAACGTCGCTATATGACGGGATTTCCAGATTCGCGCCGCCGAACGACGAAATAGCAAGCACCGTCATCCACGCCATATTAGCCATGTAGCAGCGTTTGGCTTCCTCCTGCGTTTCGTGTGCCAGAAGCACCCCCAGCGCGTGAACGTTTTGCGGGCGGTACTTGTACAGCACAGGGATTACATGATGCACCCCAGACGAAGCGCAAAGGTAAAAAAAGCAAACAGCGAATCGAGCGTGTCCTTGTCCATCATGGCGGCGGTTTCCGTGAAGTCCATTTCTGCGACTTCCTCCGCCGTCTTGCCGTGCATCGCGCCGAGGATGCCCATCGTTTCCTTGGGATGCTTTGCGTACAGAATCGGCAGCATCTTCATCAGGATGTCGCGCCCGACAACGTCGCCCTTGCTCTTTTCTTCCACGAAAGCTTTCATTTCCTTGCTGTTTACCAGCTTGTCGATGTACGGAATGGCGTTCGCCATCTGCTCAAATGCGGTTGCGGTATTCATGCGTTTTCCTCCTCAGATTCACTAAAATGCGGCAGGGCGCGAACCCTGCCGCGTGTTGTTAGGCGGCGGGGTCGAAGAAAATTACCTCGCAAGGTGCATATCCGTCGGTTTCCAGACCGTCCTGATGCGCGGTAAACTCCACCGGAATAGTGCCCTCGCCCTTGTCCGTCCACGTCAGCGTTGCGCCCGCCGTGTTCAGCGCGTTTTTGATGGCAATCAGCACATAGCCCTTCGAGGTGTCGCCCACCCAGACAAGGCTATCAATATAATCCGCATCCTTAATGTCAGTGCGAATCTTGATGGTGTGCTTCTTCTCCGTGTCCGTTACGTCGGCAGTGCCAAAAGACCGCTTAAGGTTGGTGGCGTTGATTTCCAGCAGGGTAGTCGTCAGCTTGATAGTCCAGCCATCATTGACGCTGCTGCCTTTCCATTCCTCGCGCTTGCCGTCCGCCTCGATGCTTCGCGTGTTGGGCGTGCAGACGAACGTGCCGCCGCCGCGCGTTGCGCCAATCAGCGCAGAGCCGCTTGTCTTTTCGCGCTCCGTTTTCAGCAGCGCGCCCAGCGTCGCCGCGTCCGTGGCGGTGGAATAGTCAAAATTTGCAAGAAACATCCCGGCATTGAGCTGCAGATTCTCAAAGGTGCTTGCCCGAAGACCAGTCGTCATTTTTTTACCTCCTGTTAGGTGTAGTAAGTAACGATTTCGTAGTAAATCCGTCCATAGCAGACGCTCTTGAGCGTCGTGTCCACTTCGAGGCGGAAAAAGTTGCTATTGTTGCGGTACAGCGTGATAAAACCATCGTCGCAATAGATTGCTGCCCCCTCCGGCGGAATAGCGCGGCGAACCTCGTCGAGGATTGCGGCGCGCTGCAAGTTTACGTTGCTGCCGTTTTCTGCCTGGCAGCACAGCGTGCAAATCATTGTAGATTTTCCGAATGTGTCTCCCTCTTGCACCTGAAACGCAAAATAGGGAAAAGACGCTTCCTCCGGCACTGCATCCTCGACGTATGCAGGGATGGGCTTGCCCTCGTAGGTGAAGCTGCTCCAAAACTTGTATAGTTTCCGCTGCAAGTCAATCACGCCGTCACCACCTCCGCGTCCGCCTCTCGGAAGTGCATATCGCTCTGCTCCGGCGTTGTCATATCCCGCGCGTTGGACGTGATGCGGAAGACTTTGCCGTCGGAAATCCGTTTCACGCGGTCGTTCGGAAGCAGTTCCAGCATATCGGAAAACACGATGGTAAATAGTTCGCGGATGCCGTTCTGGTATGCAATCCGGGCTTCCGTGCTGCTGTTGCGGATGAATCCGGCACGGAACGGCGCGCCATCTGCCCATGTTACAACGATGCCGCCCATTCCGTCGGATTCCGTGCGCTTGTCTACGATGCAAGCGTCATCCAGAAAATCAGTCCACGCCATCAGCCCACCTCCGTGTACATATGGCGATACGGTCGCAGCTTGTCAGCGAATGCCGCTTGCCACGTTACAACGCCATTGCTGCCAGTCGCCCGCGAATAGCTGTAATGCCCGAACGATTCCGAGGTGTATGCCCCCGTTGGGTTTTTCGTTTCGTACTCCGCGCACTCTTTTGCAATTTCGACAAACGGGCGCGGCGGGTAAAGAAACCACAACGTGCCGTCGAAAGTTTCATCCCCGTCCGCGTCCTCCATTGCGCCAGAAACAAGGCTGTGAACGCCGTCGTTCCGCGCGCTGCCGCTGATGTACACATACGGCGAACCTACATCAGGGACGATTTTCCCGCCCGCGATGCGAATCTCACCCGCGTACTTGCAGCGCTCAAAAAAGTTGTTACACTCGCGCATTGCCATTTCCAGCGTCACAGCCATGTTCCCACCTCCATTAGGTCGCCGCCGTCACCGTCGCGCTGCCGGAGCGAATCACGCGGTAGTCGCTGGTGCATTCCGCAACCGTCACCTTCTGCCCGGTTGCAATCGCAAGGTCAGACGTGCCGTCCCAGTTGCTCCAAGTGCGCACATTCTGCCCATAGGTTGCAGTCGGCGCGGTCGTGCCAGCCTTCACCTTGTACAGGTTGGAGCTGGATTCCTTCGCGGGGCTGACAGTCAGCTTCGTGTTGCCCTTGCCAGTGCCGGCAGCGGAAGAAACCGTCAACTGACCCGTTGCCGCGTCCGTGATGGTCGCAATCCAGATGCTCTGCGGATTAAAGATAACCGGCATGAACAAGCCGGATGCCCGCGTCCACAGAACAACGGGGTCGTTCTCCACCCACTGCGACACCATCACATAGCGGTGCTGCCCGGACTGGTTGACATTAAGCCCGGTATTGGCTGTGTTTACCGTCTCTTCCGGGGTCTGCCCCCACAAGCCCGCGCCGATGCGCGTCATGGCGTTGCCCGTGCCGATGAACGTCATCTTGTCCTGCGGGAAATAGCGCTTCGTGGTGCGAATCGGTCGCCCATCCGCGCCGATGCCGCCATCAATGGCGTACTGCAAATCGTTGGTAATAACTCGGTTGATGCCGTACTCCGTGGAAAGGAACGTATTCATCGCGGCATTGCTCACATACGCGCCCTCGCTCAACGTGCCGTTGATGCGCTTCTGGACTGCGCTGTTCGCGCGAATCTTGTTAATAACCTTGCGGCTCGTTACGATGGTGTCCAGCGTTGTGCCAGCGTCCAGCGCGGTGTCCACCACAAACTGAATCTGTGCCGGAATGTCCGCGTCCTCGCTGAAATCGAACGTGAACTCCGTCTGTTCCGGCTTCACGCCGTAGTCGATGGTCAGGTCGAGGTTGTTTTCCTTGATGGTCATCTTGCCAGTCGCCAGAACCTCGTTCTTCGCAACCTTGGTTCGCGTAACAACTTGGTCGGCAAGCATGATGCCGTCACGGATAACGTAGTCGTACATGGCGTCATTCTGCACGCCGGAACGCAGCAGCGCACGCATACGCTCGGACTGGTTAATCTTTACTTTAATCAGTCCCTTCTCGATGCTGTGCGTATCGACGGGGATGCGGGTGGCGATGTTCGTCCGGCTATCAAAGCTGTGGAAGTCCGCCATCACGGGAAGCTGGTACTGGTTGGCAATCTCCTGCCACTTTGCAACCAGATTGTCGCTGTACTGGTCGGGGAACAGCGCATCAACCGGGTCGTTCGGGCGGCTGACGTTAAAGCCAACGTCCAGCCACTCCTCCTTGGGAATCAGACCGAAAATATTGTTTTCAAAAGATGGAATCTGCATAGTATTCTCCTTTCGTCAGTACGGGCGAACCGTCGCGGCTTCGGCGGCGATGAAGTAGAAGCCCTTTGCCGTCAGCGCGCTCTTGGCGGTGCTGTTGATTGCGACGGGGAGACGGCTCTCGTAAACCGTGCCGCGCGTCACGACGCTGCCGGGCATATCGCCGCTTGTAACGTCCACGTCCTCGTACACGATGCCGACGGCAGTGCCGTCATTCGCGGGGTAAACAGTCCCCATCTTGACGTACTTCGCGCCGTTTTCGGCGGTTGTAGCGTCCGACTGCTTAATCTGCTTGGTTTCGCGGATTGCGTCTTCCGCGTTTTTAAGAAAATAACCGGGCTGGTAAACAGTCCCGGTTGCCTTGCTGGTAAAACTCATTTGTTTGCTCCTTCCGGCGCAACTGCGCCATACATATCTTGCGCGTACTTCGCCGCCAGTGCTGCGGCGCGTCCGCTGCCGTGCGTGGCATTGCCGCCGCTCGGCGGGGTTGTGGTAGGTGTACCCTGCTGCTGCTGCGTGGAGAAAAGGTCGCCATACTCGCCCTTGAGCGCGTCAATCAGCTTGTCGCCGTCCTTGATTGCGCCCTTGTCGTCGAGTTCGATTCCGTCCAGTCCGCGCTTTGCCATCACGAGGTCTGCAAGTTTCTCTTGCATCCCTTTGCTGGTCAGCAGCTTTCTTGCGGCGGTTGTCAGCGTCGCGGTTTTCTTTTCCGTTTCCACTTGCTGCTTGTAGGCGTCGAACGCCTCCTGAATCTTCTGCGCGTCGCCGCCGCTCTTCTTCGCGTCGGCAAGCTGCTGCTTGAGCGTGTCGCGCTCCGTGGTCAGCGCTGCAATCTGCTTCGCCTGTTCCGCGTACTTGTCGCGCTCTGCCTTGATGTCGTTGATTGCGTCGCTGTGGGCTTCCACAATCGCGTCAATCGCTTCATCAGGCACATTCAGGGCTTTCAGGTTCTTTCGGGTGAGGATGTTCATGATTCAATCTCCTTTGCTTCGGGGCGCGGTGCTTTGCGCCTTTGATTGTTTGCGGGTAGGCGGTGCTTTGCCTTTCCGCTTATATGCAAACAGCGCACGGCGGTTCTTTGCCATGCGCTGATGTTGCTGTTATTAGTCCATGTTTTGTTTGATTACGTCCGCCATGATGTCCACAAGGCGTTCCGCGTTTGCGGAATCTGCGAACGTGTCCGTCATGAACGGTCTGCCGGGTGTGTACCCTCCCGGCATAACGCGGAACTCGCCTTTGTCGCCCAGCTTGGGAAAGAAAACGGCGTGTCCCGCGTGTCCATCATGCACATAATGCGCGTACTCGACGTTTGTGCCGATGGTTACTTCGTTGTTGTCGGGGTCGATGTCGGCGGTGATGCTTCTCGCCAGATTGCCAGTGTCGTAGACCTTATGCTCATAGCCTGTCACCATCTTCTCGCGCACCATGCCGACGGCTTCTTGCCCGACTGCCAAAAGCCCGATTTCCATTGCGCGTTTCAGCCTTTCGCTGATTTCCGGCGTGTGGTCTACGAACCCGTTCATTTCTTTTCCTTCTTTCGGATGTTGCCGTCTGCGTCCACATACTCGGTGGACAGGATGACTTTCGGCATAATCATGCAGTAACAATTGATTGTTTCCGCTGCGCTGCCGTTCGGGTCGCCCGGAAAGCGTATGTTGCTGTTCGGGAAGCACTCTCCTTGTTTCGCCATCTTGCCATGTCGCGCCATATGCGCTTCACGGCTATTCTGAAATCGGCAGAACCATTTGTTGTAAACCGTTACGCCTTGGTCTGCGGCTTCCTGCGACGCGGCATAACTCGCTTGACTCTGTGAGCGCGTCCGCTCCGTCTGCGCTACTCTCCGCGCTTGCCACTCGCTCTGCCCTGTTATGTCGCTGATGCGGTTCATCAGCTTCTTCCTATCTTCTCCAAGCGTGGACGAAAGCGCCAGCGCGTTTTGCAGCTTGTGGCGAATCTCGATGTTCTGTCCAAGATTTTTGTATGCCAGCTTCGTGAATGCTGTTTCGTTAGCGGCGAAAATCGCTTTGATTTCGCGCTTGTTGGGCTGTGCGAATGACACCTTAACACCCGCGCGGTCTGCTTGCGCCTCGATGACGGTTTGTGCCTCGCCTAAGCTGTCGGCGTACACGTCGCCCATCGTATTGCGGATGTCGTCGGTTGCCCGGTTCCCTGCCTTACAGATTTCCTCCATGATGACTTCTTCCACGCGATATTGGCGGATGAGTTCGCGGACAAAACCCGCTTTCCATTGCTCCACCTTTTCCGGCGTGTTGTAGTACGCGGGCGGCTTTATCTTGCCTTCGTCCACTTGTTGCTTTTTGCGCAAGAAGTCTTTCAGGCGCTCCGTGGCGATGTCAAGCGCCTCTTGGTACATCGCCTTTATGCGCATTTGCAGCGCGGCTTCGCGCAAATCGTTGCGCTCCACGTCCGTCACGGCTTGCCCGTCTCCCCAACATCAAGAAATGCAATCAGGATGCGCAAGACAAGTCGAACCGCTACAATCCACCAGCCGATGCACAAGAGCCAGTCCGGAACGATGACGTTATTCGCCGCCAGCACTTGAAGAATCACCATCAGATACAGCATCTTCTTCCTCCTCGTCTGTCTTCTGCATTGCCTGTTGCGCCATGCGGATGCCCAAAAGCGATTCTTCCTCCCCGCGCTTCATGATGTCGTCGATTTCCTCCGGCAGAATCATCGGGTTGAGTTTCAGGCGCGTTTCCTTGTCCAAATCGCCCTGCGCGGTGTAGATGTTCTGGATGATTTCGCTCTCGTTGGCAATCGTCTGCCGCTTGAAGCGGATTGTCTCCGTCTCAATTCCCAGAATCCGCAGCAGTTTCTGCACGAAGTCAAAGCACTGCCATTCGTAGGCGTTCGCCTTCAAGTCGAGGTTAGCCATGCTTGCCCGGATTGCAACGTTCGTTAGGCTTCCGCCCGTCAATTCCGACACATCCAGCGCCATATAATCGCGATAAAGCTGCCGTTCCAGCAGTTCCAGCGCGGTTTGACGCGCTGCATACGGCACTTCAAACGTTTCCGGCGTTACGGTGCTGGATGACGTGCCGTCCGAAATGTTCGCGATTGCTTTCAGTCGGTGAATCTGTTCCAGCATCAGCGCAACCTCGTCGAAGTTGCCCCCGAAATTATTCAGCACCCAGTAAACATCATTTGCCTTTTCCAGATTGTTTCCGAAGTCGGAAAGAACGATGTCGTACAGGTCGATTTTGGAACGGATTGCAAGCGTCAGCTCCGTCTGCTTCTTGTCGTTCGCGTACAGCGGTACAATCGGCAGTGCGCTGTAATTCTCCTCGGACACAAGGCGCTCGCCTGTGATGTCCCTCGCGTATGTGCGCTTGTAGGCGCGTTTCTCCTGCGCAACCTCCAAATCAGAGGCATTCTCGCGCGTTTTGTAAACCGTCACGCCGTCCGGCTCAAATACACGCGCCATCAGCGGCTTGTCGTCGCCAATCTGCCAGAACTGCACGCCGACCATCGGTTCGCCCGTCAGTTCGTCCAGCAGCGCCACAAATCCGCTGTTTTTGTCCGTGTACGCACGCAGAATCTCAACGTGGTCGAGATTCCAGTATCCCCAACAGACCCCATGCACAAGCGCATACAGCCCGATTTTCGCAAGCGTCGTGTCAAAACCGACGCCCAGCTTCTCTTTTGTCGCGTCGTCTTCCAGCTCCACGCCATTGCCAAGCAGATAATTAGCCTGCTGCATGGTAAAGCGGCGGAAAAAGTCGCTATAAATGCGCTGTCCGGGTACTGCTTCCGTCGCCGTCCCCTTCTTTTTGACTGTTTTCCCGTCGGCGGTTTTTTGCTCTGATTCTGATGTGGTAGCTCGCAGCACGACTTTCGCGGAAACGGTATCGTTCTGCGCCTCGTAGTATCGTTGCGCGATTCCCGCCTTGTTAAAGTCCTCGCTGTGCTTGTATGCACCAATAACCGCCAGCGTCGCCTTTGCTTTGTCCGGCTCGTTCTGCCAGTCCTGCCATGTGATTTTTGTAAACATCTGTATCACCCCCCAACATACAAACTCGCGCCGCTCCTATCGAGAATACGGCAGCAGCACGCAGCGCTGTCCGGCGCGTCGTCATGCTCCGCGTCCTCGGTGTAGTCCATAATCTGCGCGATATAATCCCTGTCTGTGCCTTCCAAAAACACGATATTCCCCCACCACTTTTTGAGGTATGTGCTGATTTTTAGGTACTTGTTCATTTTCTCCGGGTATGCGCGTACTGCCATATTGCGGCGGCGCAATTCCCGCGCCAAATATCCCTTGTCGCCGTTTGTCTCGCAGTAAATCGGCGCGCACATTAGGCGCTCCGTCTCCGATTGCAGTGCGTCCATCAGCGTGTCAACGTGCTTGCGCCACAAACGCCCGTACAAATATAGCGTGTCGCCGTCCCGATTTGCGCACGTCAACGCGGTGTAGTCCTCGCCGCCATAGGCAGCATCAACGTGCGCGATGCCGTCCCGCAGCTTTTCCGCTTCCGGCGTAAACGTCGGCGGCGTATCAAACAGCGCATTTTCGGCGGCAATGTGGCGCAGCTCATAGTTCGCGGCAAATAGCGACGGGGACATTGATTTCCGCAGCTCTTCCAGCTTCTCCGGCGCAATCAACCCGGTGGAATAGCAGTCGTGCTTTTCCGGCGGCGCAACCAGCGTGAACGCGTCCTCGATATGCCAGGGTGTGCCGATGAAAACAATGCGCCCGTCGCGGGTGACGATGTTTCGCAGCTCCTGTATAACGCCCTTGGTGCGCTCTCGCTCTGCGCGGCTGATGCGGTCGTTAAGATTTACCACGTCGTCGCAAACAATCAAATCCGCGTGTTTGCCAGTCATGGACGAACCGCAGCCGATGCCGATTAGCTGGTCAGCGCCACGCGGCGAATCGTACACGCTCACCGTCATACAGTTTCCGCCCGATTTCAGCAGCGTCACGTCCTGCTGCATGAGGATTTGCGCCATGTAGCAAAAAGCCTCGTTGGCGAATACCTTTTTCGCTTGCGCGATGCTCTCCACAACGTCGCTATCGGTTTTCCGCATGAAAATCGCGTTTTTGCCGTGGTTGAGAACGCACCACATTGCCAGCGCCACGGAAAGGCAGGAAGACTTGTAGGACAGGCGGTGCGCTTGAAGCGTGTAATCGTCCGCTCCGAAGATGATGTGCTGCATCCAGCGTCCGTGAAGGTCGTCCGTTAAATCACGGAATCCGCACATTCTGCCTACGGCGGCGGGATGGTATCGCCAAATGTTCCACACTTCATCCCGCGTCAGCGTCGTCATTTTACTTCTCCCCGCGTCTCTTTCAGCAACTTGTCAATGTCTGCTTTCGCGTCCTCTGAAAGCGTCGGCGCTTTGACGGTTACAACGTCGCCGGGGTCTTCCCCGATGAGTTTTGCAAAATACTGCATAGCAGCAAGGTTTCCATCGGCAGCCATTTTTGCAAGGCGCATGATGTACGCCTCCTTGAAGGTTTTGCCGTTTCCCATCGGCTTGTCTGCAAAATCAATTGCAAATTCACGCAATGTCTTGTTCCCGCTCCGAACTGCGACGGACTTTCGGTTTTCTTCTCGTGCGTTCAGCGTATTACCCTCGCCATTCCCGAAGCGTTTTCCCTTTTTAAGATTCGCAAGGCTGTTTGGATGTTTCCCGTGCGGATACTGTTTTGTTTCCTGTCCCGTTGGCATTTACTCACCGCCTGATTACCTGAATTTCCCGTCTAATACCTGTCTCGCAGAGAGTGCAGGCTGCTTCTTGAACACTTCTCCCAAATTTTCAAGCGTCGTTTGCCCAAGTGCGACGCCTTGGACGAAATGCTCTGCGCTTCGTCGAATCATTTGGGTTGCGACCTTTTTGGCATATGCCTCTTGCTTTTCAGATACACCCTTCGGCGTGTTGACATTGATGCCGATATGAGCCATTTCCACTTTCCCTGTTTTTTTTCCAAGTGCAGCGGCTTCCTTGGTGCTTCCAAGATACGGGGTTTCGCTTCTTGCGGTCGCAACATACAGTGGGACAACCACGTCATACTTATTGGGGACTAAATATGACATAGCAAACACTTCCAAATCTTTTACAAATCCGTCATTGTCGGCGAATGTACGGATTTTTTCGACGCGTGAGCCGCTATTTTGGTTGTAGTATTCGACGGTTGCAACTTTGCCGCCGGAAACATAGGTGGAAGAGGTGTTTTTCGCCGAAATGCTGCCGCCTCTCCCCCCCCACGCTTGCAACCTAAACTGAAACATCTTTTCTCCTCCTGACAACGCTGTCGTAGAATGGCGCGATTTCTACGATATTACCCGTGCATTCTTTCGGCTTTTTCCCGCAAAGCAGAATTACAGTTGGTGATAGTCGCTCCACCATCGCGTTATACCCATCCAAAAATGCTTTTTTGCTTTCTGGATTTTTTTGCGTTCCAACGGATGAAACGATTACCGGTGCGTTCGTCGGCTCTCCGTCAAAACACCAACTGAACGTCTTTTTGCTTCCCCAGCAGATTGTAGGGATTACCTTGATGCCGTATGATTGCCAATAAGCCGCAAGCCAGTGCTTCATGTAGTGGCAATATATGTTCAGCGCTTCGGGCGTGTCCTGATAGATGGAGAAGTCCGGGGATGCGACGCACCCGGCAAGCTCCAAAATCGCAAGATACCTGTCTGGTTGCGCCCATAGCCGCTTCATGCGGTAGTCGTCCACGAACATATGGATGCCCTGCGTCGCCTTGAATGGCTTGGAAAGGTCGTTGAATGGAATCCACTCCGTCACGTCTGGTTCGCTTGTTGGCGCGATAACCGGGATGTCATACGCTCCTGCACATTCAGATGGGGAAGGGAACCATTTGGAAAGATTCTCGTAAAGACGCGAGAACTCCATGCATTATCGCCTCCCTGATTGCTTAAGCCCTCGTGCTGCGCTTTTCGTTCGTGATTTCGCCCGTTACGCGGTTGAGTTTGAACCGCGAACTGTATTTTCTGCGTCTGCCCTTTGCGGACGATGAGCCTTTCAGCGTTAATTTTCGCCCTTTGCCCGAACCGCTTGCCATGCTTTATTCCCCCTTACGATTTTGGGTTTCGTGTAGTCGATTGTTTTATACTTGTCAATAAGATTGTCGAACGCTTCCCGGTAGAAGTTGAACAGCTCCTCGTTCTCCTCGAAGTCGAACTGCTCCAAGCAGGATGCGCTCCGCAAATTCGCGCTCCCCGTCAGCACATAATGATTTCCCTTGTGCGTTTCCATCAGCAGGATTTTCATGTGCGTGTTAGTGAACGCCACTTGCAGCTTGTTGTCGATGTCCAGTTCTTCGTACAAGTACGGTATTAAATCCGTTTTGTAGTGGCTGTAGAAGTAGCCGGATAGCATCAGATTGATTTTCTCCACGTTGCGGAAAAGCAGCAGATTCTTGAAACTGTCCACGTTGTTCTCTGATAGTGACAACGTTGAGCAGTAGATTGTTTTGAGGTCGATGCCGCGATACATCACAAGCGCTTCCGGCAAGTCGCCAAAAATGAAATTGCCGGGGACTATGCAGGTTGTCCGCGTGTTTTTCTCAAGGCTGATTTGGGAGGCAAGGTCGCGTGCATACTGAAAATCTGCCTTGTTGTAGATTGCCGACTTTGCCATCTTGGGCTTTATGATGCGCGTCTGCTCTTCCTCGTCTACAAGAGAAAAGTCGGCGACGGAGAAGTCTATATCGTCGTCAAATTCGATTGTGTCGGGAAGGTGGATTTCCGGGATGTCGATGTCAACGTCAGGCTCTTTCTTCATGGGCGGATACCTCGATTATTGTGTAGATTCACTTGTTTCTGCGTCGTCGTTTCTTGCAAAGTCAAACTCGTATTCTCCCTTTTTGATTTTACGAGGGTCTCCCTTTACAAAAACAAGAACGTTTTGATGGACACGCACGACTTTGCGCATATCGCGGAATTGTTTTTCGACGCGAACCGCAGCCCCGCAAGTCGTGTCGAGTTTTACCATATCGTTATATAGTTTTACGTTGCAGTCTGTAAATGCCTTGATTGTTTCAGAAGTGAATCCGCGATACATTCCCTTTCTGTCGCGTATGTCGGATACAACTACGGCGCAAAACGCGTTTTCCGAAATAAGCGCTGCCGTCTTTTCGATTATGTCTCTATACGCAGCGATGAAATCCTCGTACTTCATCGTTGATAGGTCTTTCGGATTGTCGCTGTACTTTTCTAAGTCTCCATACGGCGGACACATCAACAAAAAATCAAACGGTGCTTCTTTTTCGAGCATCGCGTCAATATTCGCGCTGTCGCCGCAATGCCACTTCGGCGCTTGTGCGTAATCTGCACGGATTTTTTGTAGAGACGATTCATTTTCTGCAATCTGCTCCGGGCGAATATCTACTCCGTGATACTCGTTGCCGAGGATTGCGGAAATTACGCCGCGAACGTTTCCGCCAGCAAACGGGTCAACGATTTTCCCATTGGGGGGGCAGAACCATTTTACCAAAACCTCGCAGAGAACCGGGTCAAACTCACTTGTCCCGCTGTATTTATGCCCTTGCGACTTTGCAAGAGAACCGAGACTGCCAATTAGCGAATCAGCTCGTCCTTCCCTGCTATCGCCAATAACGGAATGCCATTGATTTTTCCGTTTCTGCCATTCTCCACTCCTGCCATCAAGGACAGAGAATGGCGCAACCGTGTATTTGTCAGCTAATGATATGCTGTTTTCGTTTGCTTGCCAGATTTCTTCTTCAGGGAGGGGGGCTCCGAAGCCGAACTCGCTCATGTCAATATCAACGATTTCTGCCAGCTCTTGGTCAAGCGCCGTAAAGTCCCAGCCGCTGTCCATGTTGGTTTTGTTGTGCGCCAGAGTGTACGCCTTGCGCTCTTCCTTCGTCAGGTGGTCGAGCCTTATGCACGGCACTGTTGGGATGCCGAGCTGCTTGCACGCTTCCAGCCGCCCGTGACCCTCGACAATCAGGTTTTCCTTGCCCCAGATGCCGATGGGGTCGTCCATGCCGAACCGCTTGATGCTTGCCTTGATTTCGTCGATTTGCTCCTGCGGATGCCGCTTTGCGTTTCTCGCGTATGGTTTCACGCGGTCAATCGGCAGCATACAATCCGTTTCGACGATTTTGATGCCGTTCCAGTCAAGCAATGGTTTTCCCTCCTCTTCTTCCGTCGCGTCCCCACCAACGCAACATAGCGCACTCGCGCATAAATCCCGCCGCTGAAGAGGTAAGAGCAGCACTTCCATAGTCGCCTCTTCCAACAAAAAAGACGCTTGCATTACTGCTCGCGCCTCTCTTGCTGCTTTTTACATTTTACATTATAGCACAGGAATTACTCTCATAACTCTCATTTTTTTATTTCTATATATTTTTGCTTCTTTGCAATTGCCAGCAATGCCGCCTATTTCGCGTTCTAACGTCTTGATTGTTTTTGCTCATAATAAATGCCGCCTGATTACTCCAACGGCTCTCAGGCGGCATTCTGTTGCGATTAGGCGGGCTTGATTGCTTCCACCTGCTGCTTGGTAAACAGGTAGGCGGTCGTCAGGAAGAACCCGCTATTCTCTTCCTTTGCGTCAACGGTCTTTTCGTCCTTTTTCTGCTTGCGCGTCTTGGGCTTCCAGATGCTCACGGTCAGCGCGGCGTGTTCGCCCTTTTTGACAATGTAACCGTGGTTCTTCCACTCAGCGAATGTGTGAATCGGGAGGCGCAACCCGTTCGTGATATAGGCGGCGGCTTCCTCTTCGGAGAAGATGCCCGCGCTGATGGCGGACTTGACGATAATTTCTTCGTTTGACATGGTGCTTGCTCCTCCTTCCTGTTCACGCCAGCGTTGCAACGACTTCGGAAGGCTTGTACTCTTCGCCTTTCTTCCAGCGAACGATGCTGCGCTCGTAGTCGCCATCCATCGTTTCATCCCCGTACTGCAACTCGTAGCAGTATTTCTTCGTTTCGTAGTACCAGTTGATAGCCAGCTTCTGCGCCATCTTCTCGGTGATGCGGATGCCCTTCTTGATGCTCGCGAACTTCATAATTCTTACCTCTTTCTGTCTGGGGCTTTATTTTTTGTACCGCCCCTCCTGACACTATTATTATAGCATATACTGCCGTATATGCCAAGTGGTAAATCACATTTTTTTGAGATTTTTTGCAAACTTTTTGCGCAACGAAAAAGGCGCACCCCAGCGGATGCGCCCATGCTATTATTGTTTTCTGTTGGTAATTATTTCACGCCCGACATAGGCGTTTACGGAATCAACGATTAGCTGCGCCACCGAGAGACCACGGCGCTTTGCTTCTTCTTCCAGCGCCTCTTTGCTCCCAGCGCGAACGTCGAAGCGCACCGTCTTGATTCCTTCTTTTTCGCGATACTTCTTCATCGCGCGGACTGACACTTCGCCTTGGTAGTACTCTTTCCGCATTGCCATAACCCCTTTCTTTGCTGTTTGACATTAGTCCCACATGTGTTTATGGCAATAGTCTGTCCACTCCTGCTCCATGTCGGCGATGGCTTTTTCGTAGTCTTCACCGTCGATGATGCGTTCACGCGCCTTGCTTCCGGCGGATGCCTTGGCATAATTAGTCGAGCAGCTATAAGATTCCGCTTTGAGCAACGCAGCGGCGCGCGGGTACTGCTCTTTCAGCTCCTCAATGTTCACCTTCGGTTCGGCGGGACGGATGCCGTCGCCGTTGTCGATGGCGCGCACTGTGTCATCGTGCCACTTGTCCCACTCTTCACGCGCCTTTTCAATCAGCTTCACGCCGGGGATGGCGGCGCGGCGCGCTTCGCGCTCTCTGCCGATTCGGGCGGCTTCTTCGCGCTTCGCGGCTTCTTCCGCGTCGCGCTCCGCCTTTTCCTCCAGCAGAATAGCCTTGATTTCCTGCAAGGCGGCAGCATTAGGGCGCGGCATGGATTTCACCCAACCTATCACATGCAGCATTCCGGCATGTTCGCCGCTGGTGAGGATTTCAAACTCAAATTTTGGGTTGTCGTACAGCTTTTTCGCGGCAGGGGACAGCTTCGCGTAGTTTTCGGGCTTCATTTCCTTACCTCTTTCTGTCGGGGGCTTTTATTTTGTACCGCTCTCCTGACACTATTATTATAGCATATGCTGTCGTATATGTCAAGAGGCAAATCACATTTTTTCGAGATTTTTTGCAAAGAAAAATCGCGCACCTTTCGATGCGCGACCGCCTTATTCCGCGCTCTGGATTTTCCGCTCCGCGTTCCCAATCACGCGGAAAACGTGCTGCTCGGAATACGCCAGATTGTAGCTGATTTCCCGGACGCTCCGCCCCTCCAGATACCGCATCCTCATGCACTGCACTTCCAGCGGACTTTCCAGCGCGTCAACCAGCGGCGCAAGCTCTTCGCGCATCCTGCACAACTCGTCCCAGATTGCTTTCTTGCGCTCCAGCGCCTCGACGCGATACAGCAGCCCTTCCTCCGTGCTGTTCATGCTCCCGCCCCCGCGCGGCGCGTCGCTGATTGTCCGCGTCAGCTTCTGCGCCCGGATTCGCGCCTGCTCCGCTCGCAAGCAAGCCATAGGATACCGCCTGATGAGATACCGCATCCGCTTTAAGTCAACCATTTTCCCCTCCCGCAACCGCCCACGATTATTTTACCCCTTCAAACGCCTTGACGATAGCTGTATACAGCGCAGGGCGAATCTGTCCGCTCATTAGCTCCGTGTACAGCATATCTTGTACCTTCTCGATTGCCCCGTTTGCCTCCTTCTCTGCGTTTAGCCGCCTGATTGCGTCCTGTGTCGCCCTGACTTTGTAGGCATCGTGGCGGCTTTTGCATCCGCGCGAAACGTTCCCCGCAAGCCGCTTGACGTTCTTTTCCAGCTCTTTCTCCAACCAAAAAGAGTACCGGATGTCGTCGGTGTCCACCATTGTCTCACTCTCCGTCCATGTATCGCATAATTGCATCAATCGCTTCTTGGCAGCCCTTTGCCACAACGCAGCGGTAGCCCTCGGCAGTCAGCATCTTCATGCGCTCTTTCTGCGATGTCGATACCGTCCCGCCCCTTCGCCGCTTCATTTCGATGAAAAGCCCGTGTTCACGTCCGTTGGAGACGGGCAGGAAGATGTCCGGCACTCCTGCACGCGTCCCGGTTCGCTTCATTCTTGCGGCGGTTGCTTTGGCGCGATAACCGCCGTTCGGGATGGCGAACATTCCTTTTAGCCACGGCTTCGTTGCGCTTTGAGCCTCTGCCCAGCGGAACAGGGCTTCCTGCTCTTCATCTTCCGTTGGAATTACATCGGCATAAAGAGAACGCCGTGTAGTCCGCACTCTGGATTTGTACATTTTACCCATGCGCCTCCCTGAACATCAATCGTAGTGTATCGCTTCATCACTGCGTTGCAAACCGGGCAGATTGTCAGCGCGTTCAGCCAATCTTGCCTTTCGACCATGTTGCACCTCCTCTCTGCGCCTTCACGCACATTGCCGCAACCTGCACAGCTTCGCAAGCCAGCAGTGTAGCTGCCGCCGCTGTTTTGCTCGCGCACATCGTGAATACTTTCTCGTCGTCTCGGCGGTTCGCAAGCCAGACGTCGTTTGCCTTTCGGATGACACGCTGCATCTCTTCTTTCGCTTCCTCGATTTCCTCCCAGATGACAGAAAACGCCTCCGGCATGGAGTTGAACGTCTCTCCATGCTCTTTCTGCGCTCGAAGAAGTTCGGAAAACACAACCGTCACAATCTCATCTTGCAATTCTCTCACAACCATCATCACTCCTTATTGATAAATGCGCAAGCCACGCACACCGTAGCAGCCAGCAAACACAGCAGACCGATAACCGTCATTGTTATCCCCCCAACCACGCCGCAAGCGCATCCGCTCCGGCGTAAACCAGAATCGAAACGATGCAGTTGATAAACATCAGTATAGCGTAATCGAGCAACTGGTTCGTTTTCCTTGCCAACGAGAAGCCCGTCACGCCCAGACCAATCATCGTACCGAAAATCACCGCCTCGGGCAGCGTCACAGTTTTCATCAGCTTTCCTCCTTCTTTTCCGGCTCGTACATCTTCCGCAAGTCGCGGAATGCACGCATTTGCGCCATCACAGGTGAGAATTATTGATTCGTTCCTGGATGGCTTCGGCGACACCGCCCAACACGAATTGCGCACATGGAAGTGCGATGCCGTTGCCCCACATTTTGTACTCTGCACTATCCGTGTGCAGGGCGTTATACCACTTGGTCAGCGCTTTCGCACTGTATCTCTTGGATGGCTTGCCGCTAATTGCGGCGCATGTGTCGCGTACACCCTGCCAGAACACCAGCTCCTCGTCGGACAGCTTGTCCTTGTGGTCGGGGACACCCCAGCCATCGGGGAAGCCCTGCAAGCGGCAGCATTCCAGCGGTGTCAAACGGCGAATGATGTACTTGCGCGGCGGCTTGCCGGAGGTTAGTACGCTGGGTGTACAGTTCAGGCTTTGTCCGCCGTTCGCCTTGGCTTGCAGCGTGTGCGTCTTTTCTTCATCCAGCGCGGCGTTCCGGCAGTCCACGCCGTAGGCGGGAGAACGCTCGACAACCAAATCGCGAGGGCTTTTGAAATCTCGCGCCGCCATTGTGGATGCTGTGCCATCAGCGGCATACTCTCCAATTTTCGGGCTGCGATATACTGTGACCGCCGTGTAATCCGTCACGCGGTTCTCATGGTCGCCGGTCAGTGTCGGGCAGCGCGTCCCGTCGTCGTTGCCGCGTGCGTCGTAGCACACAACGTTCTGGCCGCGGTCGATGCAGGGAGACGCATCCGCTTCCGCGTGGAAGCCGCTGTGCGGGTTGGCGGACTTCATACTGTTGCTGGACATGGAATCCAGCGCGTACAGCACCGCCTGATTGTTCGCCCCGCCGCAATCCATTGCCGGGAGTGTAGGGAAGACGCCATCCGGCTGATAGATGCGCTTACTCTGGCAATCCCACGGATTCAGGCACCCAATGCCACGGCTTCCTCCAGCGCTTCCCGGAGCATCGGCGGCAGCGCCTTGCCTCGTCGCTCCGCACGCCGCAGGATGCCCTCGCAGGCTCTCGCGCTCAAATAATATTTCTCCGGCGCGTCCGCCTGCAAAATCTGCCACAAGGTAGATTCTCTTGCGACGCTGGGGCACTCCCCAGTATTGCGCGTCGAGCTGCCGCCATGCGACGCTGTATCCGTCGCCCAGAATCTCTCCGGCGGATTTCCACTTGCCCTTGTCAGGTCGAGGTACTGTGTACCCCCCCCCGCGAATTTTAACGAATTCTTCAAGTACGCATCGGAAGTCTTCTCCTTGGTGTGAAGAGAAGGCTCCGGGCACGTTTTCCCAAACAGCGAAAGTTGGATACCGTCCATTGGTTGCTGCCCTCATTTCCTTTATAATACGAATTGCCTCGAAAAACAGATTCGAGCGCTGGCCTTCGTGGATGCCTGCGCGCTTGCCAGCAACAGAAAGGTCTTGGCAAGGGCTTCCGAACGTAATCACATCCACCGGCTGTACCTTATCGCCATGCACCTCGGTCACGCTACCGAGGTGCTGCATCATGGGGAAGCGGGAGCGCGTAACCGCAATGGGATACGGCTCCACCTCCGCCGCCCAGACCGGGCGGATGCCGGAGAGCACCCCCGCAAGAGGAAAGCCTCCGCTCCCATCAAAAAGACTGCCTAACGTCATTTTCCCTCCCAGGGCGTTTCCTGCCGGAAGTCGTTTCCCATAAGTTTGCGAAGGCTCTCTTTCATGAATACCTTCATGCCAGTAATCCGTGCGGCTTCGACAATATTTTCAACCCATTCATGCTTTGGAGTAATCTTGCCTTTTCGATTGCCCGTTTCTGCGCCGATGATTACCCATTCGTCCGAGCCGAAAGAACCAAGTCCAACGTCCATGTCCTCGGTTAGCGGCTCAATGCTCGTAAACGTGTGAAAATGGTTATCTCCTTGGAACCTTCTGGCATTTTTGTTGTCCAACGTGCTTCCAAACCACCAGTTTTCATGGCTTGGGAGGACGAGCGTATGCGCGTATTCTGCCGTCTGCGGATGTGTCTTCCCTCCATGCGTTTCATTCCAGCGCTTTACTCTATAGGCGCTCGCCATTTTGCACAGTCTGGTTGGATTTTTTGTCAGGAACAAATACCGATGCTGCGGCGCGGCTTCGCACGCCATGAATACTTCCGCAATCCATTCATCTGGCACCCATTCGCCGAACAGGTCTGCCATACTGCACACAAAGATGGTGCGTGGTTTTTTCCAGCGCTTCGGCTCTTCCAGCTTGTAGCGGTAGAAGGTGGGGTCGAACTCAAAGGGATACGGGGCTATTTTGTTGTTGCCGTAATTCTTGAGCGGGTAATCAAGCTCATGTAAGTCTCCATCTGCGTGTAGACGTACGCACTCATACTCGCCCCAGCGGTTTGGCAGCTCGTCCTCGTAATACACGCCGCCGAAACGCCTCGCAATCTTTCGCGCATAGCAGTATTCGCAGTTGTGCCGGCAACCAGTTACAGGATTCCATGTGCTATCTGCCCAATCTATCTTTGTTTCTCTGCTCACGACTTTTCCTCCCACGGTGTGTTCGCCATTTCTTTCGGTGTGGGCTTCCGTGCCCAGCAGCGCCACGTCTCGCCCGTAGGTGTAATCGGCGTACCATGTGCGTCCGCCGTCGAAATATATGCGATGACTTCCATGTTCCCAGCGCGTTACCTTCCGTGCACAGACGCACGGCTCGTCGTCTCCGTTGTTATCTTCCAGCCACACGAGCTTGTCTGCGCTGGCTACAAGCTCCGTGAATGGCAGCACCCGGTTCGGCTCGCGCTTCGTGGCGGCTTTGTAGGCTTCCGCCGCCGTATGCCGCGATGGGGCTGTAAGTATCGCACGACGGAGTATCGCAGTGATACCAGTACATTTTCTCCTCGTCCGCGAACAGTCCGAACAGCACGTCCTCGTTGTCCTCTAAGCGCATTTCCCCGCCGCAATACGGGCAGCATGGGGCGTGTAGACCATCAAACATTGTCATTCCTCCCTTCGTCCCGATTCCATTTCAGCACTGCACCCCACCTTGTCAGGGCTTCCCTGCCGCAGTAGTAACATGCGGCGCACACGATTTGATACCGCCGTGGCGGGGACGGAATAATCGTGCGCCACGTTTCCAGTTTTGTCCCGCTGCATAGTGGACAGGGTTTCTGGTTAAACATTATTCGCGCCTCCTCTTAGTCCTTTTTTAAGCAAGTATACCGCATATGCGGCTTGTCGAAGCCCAGATGCACAAGCCCCGTTGCGCCGTTTCTGTTCTTCCTGATTCGGCACGTTTGCCACGTCAACCCGTTTGCTTGGCAATTGTGGTATATCTGCCATCTGTCGCTGTTCGCGTCCTGCGGCTCTTCCGGCTCGTGCAGGATGAGAAACACGTTCGCGTCCTGCTCAATCGCGCCGCTATCTCGCGCCTGTGACATATCCGGCTCGCTTCTTGTCGCTTTGCCAAATCCCTTCTCACTTTCGCGGTTAAACTGCGTCATGCATAACAGCGGAATGCCTAAATCCATCGCCATCAGCTTCAATTCGCGGCTGATTTGCGTCACCTCCTCTGTGCGGTTTCCGCATTTCTCGTCGGCTCGCATGAGTTGGATGTAATCAACTACAATCATGCTTAACCCCTGCTTGCTTGCCTTCATTTTTGCTGCCGCGTTGCGGATTTGCAAGGGCGTGACCGCTCTTTCCTCGATTGTGACTGGTAAATCTGCAAGCGCCTGATAGCAGGGCGAAATCTGCGCGAAATCCTCTAATTCCATCTTGCCTGTGGAGATTTTCTGCAAGTCTACGCCTGATTCGTTCGCCATGAATCGCGCTGCAATCTCCACCGGGTTCATCTCCAGCGACACGAGCAGCACACCGCCACCGTGTTCCGCAACGTACTTCGCCATGCAGATAGCAAGTGACGTTTTGCCAACGCCGGGACGTGCGCCGATATAGATTAGCTGTCCCGGCTTGAAACCGCCCAGCATCACGTCAAGGTCTGCGATTCCGCAAGTTACGCCATCCTTCTTGTCGAAAGAATTCGCAAGCATGAGCGACGCTTCGTGCATCGTCACCCCGTCGTTGATAGCGGTTGACGACTGTGCCGCCGCTGCGCAATCCGCTTGCAGCGCTGCAACCGACACGCCCGGATTTCCTACATCTTGCAGGATTTTTCGCGCCAGCGTCGCCAGTTCGCGGCGTTTCGCGCACTCCGCCAAAATCGCTATGTACTGCCGCGACATGACGGGCGAAATGCCCATTTGTACGCATTGCATCAAGAGGGCGGTATCTTGGAAGTCGCATTGCACTTCTGCATCCAGCGTCACAAGGTCAACTTGTTTCCCCTGCTTCACAAGTCGCATGATTCCGCGCTGACAGGCTTGCATCTGCTTTAAGCCAAAGAGTGCATCAGGCAGTGCGGCAACCTCTTGCGCCACGATTGCGTCTTGCATTGCAAGTCCAATCAGGCTCTTTTCCGCGTCCTCATTGATGTATGCGTCCATCTTTAACTACTCCATTTTCTCGCTATTTCTTCCAACTTCGTCCGTACCTCTGGATACCCAACGCTATTCATAAATACATCTCTTTGTTTGACTTTCGGCGGTTCGTGTACTTCAATTTCATCCGTGCTGTTGATAAACCTTATCGGGTGCTTTTCCGCCTCAATCCGCGCTTGCTCTCGTCGCTCTTTCTCCTGTTTCTCTTTCGCGCGTCCATTGATTACACCCTTGAGGTATCGGATGTTAGGCTTCCCAGATTCTCCGGCGATTTTCACGCATTCCAGCACTTCTTCCGCGCTGTTGTCTGCTACAAGCTGGTTGAGCGTCTCCATCGTCGCCGTCGTGTCGGGGAATCCTTGCCGTTTCGCTTCGTCCAGCACCTCGTTTGTGCCTTGCTGGATTTCTGCTGCTTCTTCGTCGCTGATGAAGGGTGCAGGGGTGTGCACTTCGGGCTTCTGCTCTGTTTCGGGATTGAGCTGTGCCGGTTCAGGCTTCGCCTTTTTCGGGCGACCGCCAGCGCGTCCGGCTTCCGCCCTCTCCTCGCGAATTTTCATCACGCGGTCGAACTCGCGTTTGAGCGAAAGATAGACAAAGATGGCATTCCCTTCCGGCGCTTTGCTTTCTCCGGACGTTGCGTAATTAAGATACGCCTTGATTGCTTTCCCCGCTTCTTCGTCCGTCAAGTAGGAAAAATCTTCTGCCATGATTGTCTGAATCGTCACATACTCAAGCTCCATTTACTTTCTCCCTCCGTTAAAACGGCAAATCCTCATCGTATACCGGGGTATATTGCGTCTGTGCGGGCGGTTGCGCCGCTCCGCGTGCTTCCGTCTGTGATGCATCCTGCTTCGCGCTGTCCAGAAACTCAACGTCCTGCGCAAATACTTCCAGCGTCGCACGTGTGCTTCCGTCGTTGGCGGTGTATGTGCTGACGCTGACGCGGCCAATCACACACACCTTGCGTCCCTTGGCAAGGTACTTTTGGCACGTTTCCGCTTGTTTGTCCCAAACGGACACGCGGAAGAAGTCTGCTTCCGCATTTTCACCCGGTTTCGCGCGGCGATTGACAGCAAGCGTGAAGTTGGCGACGCTCTTGCCGCTCTGCGTCGTGCGCAGCTCAACGTCGCGCGTCAGATTCCCGATGATTGTCAGCTTGTTCATTGCTTTTCCTTCCCAGCTTGTACAGCTTAGCTATTTTTTCGTCGATTTTAACGGGCTGAATGTGGTACTTCTCGTCGAACTCCGCCTGTGCCATCGTGTGGCACTCTGTGTGATGTACCCGGCAAAGCGGTTCGCACGTTAGCCCGATATGATTGATTTCCGTACGGTCTGCGCCCATGCCGACGCGCTCCCAGTGATGTAGGTCTGACGGTCTGCGTCCGCAGACGGCGCACTGCTTGTGCATCACGCAAGCATAGATATACGCGCCGATGTCCTCCGCGTACTCCACAAGCGGCTGTTTTGTCGGAATGTCATTCACTACGCAGAACTCAACCAGCCAATCAATATAAAGCCTCGCGGTTGTCATGTCCACGTCGGATAGGCTAAACGCCTTGATTGCCTCCGCTTGCAGCTTGTCAATCCGCGCTCGCAGAAACTCCGCCTTGAGCATCGTGTTTAGGTCGCTTTTGTCGCCCTGCCCGATGTATCCCGTCGCGGCGGCAATCTCGCCAATCAGCGCCCACGCCTTGCGCCGCTGCTCTGGACTGATTGTGCGGCAGTCCTGCCATAGCACCGTGACGGTATCGGATAAGTTTTCCGCATCGGGGCGGGCAGTCTGGATTGTCAGGCTGCCCGGTGTCTCGATGACTTTGCCGATTGTCGCAATCATGGCTCACTCCACGGCTCGCGTTTGGTTTCTTCTCGTGTCGGCTCTTTCTCCCAGCATCGCCACTTTGCGCCGTACGCCTCTTCTCCGACGACGAAGCTGCCAATACCAAGATTGTACGGAATCACTCGGCACGTTTTGTTTGTGCGCACGAGGAAATACGCGCAGATTGGAATATTGTAGCGCAGTTCCACCCAAACACGCGCCGTCTTTTGGTTCTGCGTAATTGCTTCGGCGAACGTCAGAACGCGGTTTCGCTGCTTAGTTGGCATCGTTGCTTTCCGCCCCCTTCTCCATTCGTTCTGTGTTTGGTTTGTGATAGTGCCTGCGCCGATACTCCTGCGCTTTACGGATTTTTTTTCTCTATTTGCCAAATAATACTTGCGACTATATTCCTGATGTTTTTCTCTATTCTCGCGATATTTCGCAAGCACCTGTTCTCTGTGCGCCCAATAATATTCGCGATGCCGCTTTTGCAGTTCTTCCTTTCGCGATTGGTAGTAAGCCTGTTGATATTGTCGACGCGCCATTCCGCGTTCAGCCATCCGCGTCAACTCGCTTTCCTGTGATAAATTCCGCCCTCGGCAGCGTCTCAATCCATGCGCAGAACGCCCTCCATTCCGGCAGACGGTGATTCTTGCGCTGCTGGTAGATGGTTTTAAGCTGCCGATAGTTGGTAGTCATACGCGCCGTCAGCCGCAAGCCAACAGGCACGTTGTAGAGGACTGCAAGATACCGTTCCGGCGTGGGGGCTTCCTTGTACGCCTCAACCAGCTTCTCCACAAGCTCGATTGCCTCCCGGCGAACGTAGGGAACGCACTGCTTGTCGATGTCCATGCTCATAATGCGGTGCATTGTGGACTGGCTCGAAACGAAGTCCAAAAAGTGATACCGCTCGGCTTCCACCCACGCCTTTACGGTAAACGTGAGGTCGAACTGCACGACGATTCCCGTCAAAAACTGGTTGTGTCCGCTCCCCGTCGGGCAGTTGGCAAGTGCCATCGTCCGCTCTGTGACTTCCGCGCTGCAATTCTCCGTGTCGGTTGCCATCGGATAGCGGCTTGCCTTTACGCTCGACACAAGCCCCATGATTTCCACGTTGCTGACTACATTCATCGCCGTTCCCCTTTCTCAATTCGCTCCACCATGTCAAACGGGTCGTCGAAATCCAGCCGGATGCCCGTCTTTTCCAGCACCTCATCAATCAATTCTGCCGTTGTGAAGTACGCGCCTGGTTGTAGATACTTTTGCGTTGCCGTCAGCATCCGATAAATCCGCTGTGCGCCGAATCCGAACTCTTCTTTCATCGCAAGGCACATTCCGGCGAAAATCATCTTAATTGCGTGGCGTTCTGCATCCTTCGCTCCGCGCTCATACTCGCGTTCGTAGTCTCCCCGCGCCCTCATGATGCTCTGCGTGGCGTGTGTCATGTCCCGCGCCGCTCTCCTGCGTTCTGCCCTATTCATTACGATGCCTCCCGGAAATTGGCTTTCACCGCGTCCATCAGCGCCTTTGCGTCCGCCATCGTCATCTCTTTCGTCGGAATGTTGCGGACGATGTTTGCTTCCACAAGCGCGGCGCGAACTCTGCCTAACTCCTGCATATCCATGCCGATGTTGCTGCATTCGCGCATGATGTAGTTTGTCGGCGTTTCCGTCTGGTTCTCTACGCTCTTGCTCTGCGGCTTCGGCTGCTCCGGCTTCTTCGGTTGCTCGTGCTTTGTCTCGTAGCTTTCACCGTCCGGGTCAGCCATTTCCTCCGTCGGGATGCAAAATACTTGGAAAAGCGCGTACTTGTAAGCAATCGCCATTGCCTTGTTGCTTGCTTTGTCGCCGCTGTCCATGCCCTCGCCCAGCGTCACCGCCTCGACAAAGCTTCCGTCGGTGGTGTAGAAGCGGAACGCGATTTTGAGGAGGCTGTAACGCAGTTCTCCGCCGTTCGTCGTTGTCTTGCTTTCTCGCGCCTGCTCCAAAACCTGCGGGACAGTGAAAATCTTGTTTTTCGTCAAGATAGGCTTCAGCGCGTTCATTACATCGTCGATGCTGCGGAACTTGAAGCCCTGCTTCTGATTGTACTTGTCCTTGGCGATTGCGGAAATGTCCGCCATCGCCGCGCTGATTGCGGCGTAAATCTGCCCGTTTTCCATGCTCGTTCCTCCTGTCAGCACTCGTACCATCTCTGATACTGTTCATTTATGTACTTCTCCCAGCGCCAATCTTCCCCCGTGCGGCTGGCTTCATCAACCCTTCGCACGGGCTTCCTGCACCCTCGCGGCATTTCGTCCGTCTGGCTGCATCCGCAGTCGCAGCGCTCCCCGCTATCCAGATATGCCCCGCACAGACAGCAGCGTCTTGCCATTTTGCTCACCCCTTTTGCACAGCGAAAACCGGGTCGCGCGGGATAATTTTGATACCGGGTACGACTTCGCCCGTAATTTCGTCAATCGCCTGTCCGTTGTTTTCTACAAACAACCCTTTCAGCGCCGTCCATTTCAGCTTCGGCACGTTCTCCACGCAGGATGGCGCATTCTCGGCACACCACGCGATAATTTGCGCATCGTCGCGCTCGTACTCCGGCGCTTGCGCCTTGCGAACCAGAACGCCGCTCGGCAGCTTGTACTTCTCGCTGGTCTTCGTCGCCTTGTGCGGCACACTGTCGAAGTAGCGTTCCAGCAGGGCGGTGAAGTAGTCAATGCTCTGCTGATTGGACTGCGCCACGCGCTCACTCTGTGCCTTGTAGTAGTCCTTCCATTTCTGCGTGTCGGCTTCCAGCTCTGCGATGCGGCGAACCGCCCAGTCCGCCTTCTGGTCGTTGTCGATAACAAACCCCGCGCGTTCTTCCTGCTCGTTCTCCTCGATTTCGTTAATAAACTGCTCCATATCTTGACTTCCTTTCGTTTTTGTGTTAGAATGATAGTGGCTTAACCGCCACATTACCCTTTCTGTCTGCTCGTGTTCGCGCTTTGTACCCGCGGCACGGGCGCTTTTTTTATGCCCTTCTCCGGGCGATTGTGCCGTCAGGGTTCATCAGCCCGCGTGCAACAAGGTCGTTGCGCTTCTTGCGCTGGCGGATGACCTCGTTCTCCCACTCCTGCGTCGGGTAACGTTTGCGCCGCTCCAACTCCTGCTCAAAGTCGCTGACCGTGACGCGGATGGTTTCGCGCGCCTTGCCGCCGATGCAGATGTGCGGCATTTCGCGCATGAATTTCCGGGCGCTTTCCTTGCTGATGCAGAGGATTTCGGCGACGCGCTCGGTGTTGAGGTACTGCGTCATTTCGCGCCACCCCTTTTCTCGATTCTCGCCAGTGTGTCAGACAGGCAAGCAACCGCCTTCTTGATTAACTCGACATACTTGTCGCGGTTCATCATGTTGTCGATTTTGCCGTCGTCGCTCACGTCGCGCTCAATGGCTTCCTGCAATCGCAGTATGTCCTCGATTGCGTACCGATTCCGCAGAACGCTCCCCATCGTTGTTGTATCGCTAATTGGGCTGTAATGCCGTCGATAACTGTCGCTGTGTGACAGCATCCATCGATGCCACAGCATAGGGCATTTGTACAGCTCTTCAAGCTGGTCGATGACTTCCGGCGACGGCTCTGCTTCGTCTCCTTCCCAGCGGCGAATGCACGATTCCGATGTGTGGATTTCCTGCGCAACTTGCCACAAGCGCAACCCTGCTTGCTCTCTGGCGGTTCGCAGCTCATAACCGCGAAATTCCGGCATTTACTTTGCCCCCTTCTGTGTTATCATCTCAGTAGGCGCAATGGTGAAAGTCGTCGCGATTACCTCCGCGATGAAATTGCCCTGTGCGTCAATCTCCCCCGCCTGATACCGTCCCGTCTCGGACAATGCGCGGCTATACGCCCGCTCAAACGTCAGCTTGGTGATGTCGTCCGGCGTGTTGATGCCCGCCATGTTGCAAACAGCGTCGTAGACGATGCGCATTGCGGCACTGTCTCCCAGATGGTTGCGAATCTGCTTGACTATTACCGCGTCGATGGGACACCACCGCAGCCCCTCGCCTTCCTCTGGCTGCATCGTTACCCCGGTTGCTCGCTGGAAGTCAGTCATTCCAAAGCGCCTCCATCTTGTCCTTGATTTCTTCGCACAGGGCGCACAGCGCACGGTCGTAAACCTCGTAGGCATCGTATCCGCCATCGTGGCAGACCCGCTGAAAATCCGAAAAGTCCTTCGCCTTCCCGCTCCGCACGTCCATCCAGATAATCTTCCAAATGCGGTCGGCGGTGCGCTTGCTGTCGCAAGCGTTGTCGAGTTCGCGGATGATGCGCGGCGCATTGAGCCGCAGCGTGGTTTCCATCATGTGCTGCTCAAAGAGTTCCTTCCTGGCTTCCTCGTCCGGCACGATTTTCTCAAGATTCAGGATTTTCATTTCCTTTCCCCTCCCTTAGACAGCAACCGCCGTCTTGTCCATTTCATGCTCAACCGCCAACAGCAGGGCTTCCATCACGGCTTCATACGCGCCGTATGCTTTGTTGATATCGTCCCAGCCCCCCAGCCTCGCGAACTCGTCGCGCGTCATGGCTTTCAGCTTCCGCGCGCTCTGACGAATGGCGAAAATCGTCATGTTCGCGTCCCCGCGCGATACGCAACCGCGCTGGTTTGCAATTTGCAACTTGATAGAATCCTTTCCCATTGTGATACCCCTTTCTATCTTTGCGCTTTTTGCGCTATCAGTCGATAAGTGTCCACCAGTCCACGCCCAAAGTCGGCGCAATGCTTTTTGCAACTTTCGGCGTAACGTTGCGTTCACCATTCGCAATCCGCGAAAGCATTGATTCTGAAATGCCCGTGATTCGCGCAATGTCCGCCATCTTCAACCCCCTACTTTCCGCAAGGTTTCTAATGTTTACCAACGTTTCTCCTTTCCTTGACTTGCCCAACGGTCAAGTTTTCCGCTAAAAAAATTGATTTTCTTTCTTCTTCGGGAGGGGGTGTTTGATTTTCCACCCTTCCCCGTGATAGACTACTTGTGCAGGATTCTGTTTTCGCGTCGTCCCTCGCGTTCTACTCTGATGTAGGTTGCCACCTCGTTAATCAGCCATAGCGCGGCGATGATTGCGACGCTCAGTCCCAAAAAGACGAATCCTGCCGGGTCTGCGTGTGGCATTTCCGTGTCACTCCTCTCGTAATAGTTCTCGGTGGGAAGTGTGAAATACGTCCTCCAGCGCTACCAACACAGGATAGGACGGGTCACGCTTCCCAGTCTCAATCATGCTGTAAGCCTGTGCCGTGATTCCGAGTTGCTTTGCAACATCGGTTTGCGACCAGCCTTGCAAGGCTCTGACCCGCTTTAATGCGGCTCTCATTGTTACTCCCTTCTCATCAACTCTCGGCAAGTGACATTATACATCAACTTTGCGTTGATGTCAAGAGGTTTTCAATGTTTTCGCGAGAAAAATTTGCTTCCCGCCTTTTGGCGTTGCGCAAGCAAGCAGGGCTTTCCGTTGCGGCGCTTGGTGATGCGCTTGGTATCTCCGGCGCGTCCGTGACGCAGTTGGAGAAGTGCCAGCGTTCGCCCAGCGTTGAGGTATTCGGAAAAATCGCTGACATCTTCGGCGTTTCCTACGATTATCTTGCCGGGTGCGACGGCGCGCCGTCTCCCAAAGATACAGACACGCTCTACTTGGAGATTTCCGCGCTTGCTCCGTCCGACCGGGAAGAAGTCATGCGGTACGCTCGATACGTTCGGGCGAATCCGCGCAAGTGAGGTGATGCACCGTGCCGTTCCCGGAAATTCTGCTTGCTCTGCGGCTCTCGAACGGGCTAACCCAGCAGCAGCTTGCAGAACGCGCCAATGTCGCGGAGATAACAATCCAGAACTATGAATCTGGAAGAAGCAACCCCGTTCCGACGCGTCTTCTCGCAATCGCGGATGTCCTCGGTGTTTCGCTCGATACGCTCGTTGGGCGTGATGAGAACGCGTTCTCGCCGCCCGACTTCGACCCGCTGATAGAACAGGTGAAGTCTCTTTCCGCGCTCCAGCGTGCGGATGTGATGAAGTACATCGAGTTCATCAAATCGCGCTCCTGATGCGCGTTTGCGCTGGGCAACACTCTACAAGGACAAAAACGGCGTTCTGAGCGCTTCCAGCCCATCAGGTGAGGAAATACCAGTCCGGACTTGCAAGCGCTCCTGCGGGCGTTTTTGTGCGAATTAGACGTTGCTTTCGCGCAAAGCCCTTTTCGCTTCCGCCTATGTCGCCCAGACTACTTCTCGCTCCCATCAATGGCGTGCTGGATGATGTGAATCATCTGCTGGTTGACGCTTCGGTTCTCGCGCTCTGCAAGGACTTGCAGCTTGCGATGAAGCCCCGCGCCCATTCGCAGTGTGACTTTCCGGCTATCTGCCGTCATTGTGCCGTCATCTCTCTTTTATTATATAGTGCCGTCACCTTGCTGTCAAGGTGCTGCCGAAATTTTTTTGAAGGTGGTGATTCCCTTGCCGTCCGACCTCCCGAAGTTTACGCTCCGCACCGACAAGCAGACGCTTGACAAGTTCCGCGTGGTTGCGCAAAAGAACCTGCGAACCGTCAACCGCGAATTGGAGATGCTAATGCGTCAGCATATCGCGGACTATGAGGACAAGCACGGCGAAATCGTCCTCCCTCAAAATCAGGAATGATTGCTATGCGGTCATATCCTATGCAGGAATGGAGGTGAGTATGCCTTGCTTGAGTCGGAATATCGTCTCTGCCGCGACTTTCAGCGTGGCAAACAGCTTTCGGAGGAACAGCTTGCGCGGTTGCGTTCGTCCGACTTCTTGACGCCACCGCCGCCGCACCCATCCGACCTTGATGCACGTCCTCCGGATTATGTGCCGGAGCTGAACCGTCACGCGCTGGATGAAATGGAGCAGTACGAGTCAAGTTGCTTGCGATTCCTGCTTCCCGTCGGCATCTCCGCCGTCAGCTTGATTCTCTCGCTGATAGCTCTCTTCAAGTAGCCGAATCTCCTTCAAGTAGTCAAGCACATCGCGCATATACTTGCTATATTGGTCGAAGTCCAGCTTCAGATAGCGCGGAGCAACGAGGATTCGCCCGAACGCAAGGCACAACTCCTTGCCGTACCAGCTCAAAAGCGGATTGTGCTTGAAAACGCCGTCGCTCATGTACGTTTCCTCGCGAAGCGCGAAGTTCTCCTTTTCCAGCATCTCGACTTTTGCTTGCAAGTCCTCAATCCGCTGTTTCAACTGCCGCTTTCTCTGATACACGTTCACACCTCCAAAACACGAAAGGGGTATCATCACGATGAAGAAGTTTGTTTCCGTTCTGCTGGTTCTCTGCTGCCTGATGGCTTCCTGCGTTTCCGCGTTTGCGACCGAGAAGCGCGACCTCACCGACGGCGAAATGCTTGCTTTGCACTTTATCAATGAGTTCTTCTCAAGCAAGCCAGAAGATGGCATTTTCTACGACGTTTCGCTCGATACGGAAACGAACTGCTTTGTCGTCAAGGGCGAATATATGCTTCTGGAATCGCTCTACAAGAGTTATTCGCCAGAATATCAGGAGCTTCTTGCGCACATTTCCGAGCTGTTTTCGTCCGTCGATTCGCTTATGCGCACCTCTGTCGGCAGTGACAGCTACTACTTGCGCTTAACGTACTTCCACAGTGCTATCGCGTCCTCCGGCGCGTATTGCGCGTTTTCTTCCAATGGCGGAACGCCGCATCAGGTAAACGGTCGATTCGCGTCAAATGCGCAAACTTCGTACAGGGTTGCAGATGAACGATACTCCGAAGAGGACTTGCAATACATCGTTGATAAGTTCAGCGGCGATAACGTCAATCTGCTTTCGATTTCCATTTCATCCATCGAACCCTACGACAAGCCGAGCATCAGTATTAGCGTGTCCGGCGAATATTGCAAGAAGATGCTGGACAACTATAAGCCGAATGTTTCTTGTCCGTCCGCACCAGACCGCTATGTTATCGACTGCCGCGAAATTGCCAATACGACAGGTGCATCCTGCGTTATTCTCTGGCTTTATGGCGATTCTGACGTTTACGCTTGCGTCCAATTTTCGCATTCTTCAAGGTACGCGCATTATTACGTCAAGGATTACCGCTACCTGAGAATAGAACCCTGATGTCTTCCACCCCCAGCGCGTCGGCGATACGAATCGCTACCAGAACGCTGGGGGTATTTTTACCGGAAGCGTACTTGCAAAGCGTGTCTTGCCTGATGCCGGTTCGCTGCGAAAGCTCCTTCTGTGTCCATCCGCGCGCATTAAGCGCATCGACCAGCTTGCTCATTTCTTGCCCCCCCTACGCTGGTAACTATATTATATGCTAATTTGGCATATATGTCAATAGGGCATATTGCCTTTTGAGGTGATTTTTTTTGAGACTGAAAGCCTTACGGCTGGAACGGCACTTGCAGCAAAGCGACGTTGCAAGAATCATCAGATGCGGGCAGCCGCTTTACAGCCGCTATGAGCGCGGAGAACGTGAGATTCCTCTGTCCGCGCTGATAGCCCTTGCCGACTTCTACGGCGTGTCGCTCGACTATCTCGTCGGGCGTTCCGACGACCCCACGTTCACGCCAGCCGCCGGAACTATCCCTTGCTCCGCCAGCAAGGACTGAATCACCTTTCGCGCCGTCAGCGTCCACATGGCAAAAAGCTGCACAGTGCCGTGCTCCGTTTTGACGGGCTTGTAAGTCACCATGTCGGCAAAGTCCCCAGCGACCACCCAAGAACCATCGGAGCGCTGTATCTGGATACCAGCGCGAAACAGCGCCTGATTAAACTCGCGTGTTGTCATGCCGTACTGCATCGCCAGCTTTGCCGTGCTGATGGGCTGCGTGTCCGTGATGTTAACGGTCGGCACGTCCGCTTTCTCGCCGTAAACCTCCGGGAACGCCTCCCGGACTGTGCATCCGAGGGCTTTCGCAATGCGCTTCATCGCGTCAACCGTTGGGCTTCCCTGTCCGTTGGCGTAGCGGTAAATAGTCGGCTTCGAGATACCCGACTTTTCGGACAGCGCGGCGACGCTGATTCCTTGAACCCCGGCGACGTGGAGAAAGTGCCGCAGCTTCTCAGCCATCAGCCTCACCGCCGAACAGGGCTTCGACCGTCGTGCCAAGCGCACGGGCAAGGCGGATAGCGATATGCAGTGACGGGGAATATACACCCCTCTCATACTGTGATACAAGTCCCGGCTGACATCCGATTTTGCACGCAAGCTGCATCTGCGTAAAGCCCTTCTTTGCGCGGAACTCCCGCAAGCGATTCTGCATCCGCATCCCTCCAAATTCCTCCAATCAGTGCTTATTATCAATGCTAATAATAGCATACTCAATTTTATATGTCAAGACAATACGCAAAAAAAATTTTGAGGTGTTTTTTATGCTTGGAGATAGGCTCAAGGAAGCGAGAAAGGCAAAAAAAAAGACGCAAGCCGAAATGGCAAGCATCGTTGGAGTGTCGCAAGCGACGTATTCTTGCTATGAGCGTGGAACCATCACGCCGGAGATTACCAGCGTTGTTAAGTTCGCCGAAGCGCTCGGCGTGACCACCGACTACCTTTGCGGACTGTCCGACAACCCGCAAGGAACGTCAGAACGCCCTATCCTCGACGCAACCTGCGAGGCGATAATCGCCAAGCTGATGGGCGCGCCGGATGACGTGGTGCGCGAGGCGATGAACTACGTTGAGTACCTCACCGCGAAGGCGGAACGTCGGATGCGGCAGGAGCGCAAGGAACGTGATAGCTTAAAGCGCATGGCGGACAAGGGGGATGCTGAAAAGGGCGACCAACAAGAGTAACCAACAGGGAAAGCAAGGCGGAGAAGTGAGTGTGATTATATACCAGCAAACCCGTCTTGTCAAGTCCCTGTTTTTTAGTGAGAAAAGACGGTTGACCGTTGCTTTTTGTTGATGTCAAAAAAATGGTTTCTGCACCATTTCCGCGAAGCCACGAAAATGGTCTGCCTCGAAATTATCATCTGCGCGAAGCTACGAAGATGACCATGCTGCGGATGTCCGCAAAATGGTGCTCAAAAAAAAGACCGCCACCGCCACAGCGCGTCAGCGTTTTTTTCTTTTCTTGTTTTCTTTTTATATTTACATTTTAATTTGATTTGTATTTGCAAAGCAAAGGCAAAGCAAAAAAAAGCAAAGGCAAAGCAAAAAAAAGCAAAAAAAAGCAAACGAAAGCAAACGAAAGCAAACGAAAGCAAACGAAAGCAGTGCTTTTATTTGCTTTGCTTTGGGCTCTGTTCTCTGTACCCGTTGAAATTACTGCGTTTTAGGCGTTTTGCCTGAAACGAAGCGCCTCATTTTCTGACCTTCTCTGACTTTTAAGCGGAAAAATCGGGAAAAGCCGAGCGCTTCTCACACGCTAAATGTTACGATTTTGTTACGCTTAAAATGTTACAGGATTGTTACACAAAACCCGGATAAGCAAATTATAGCGCAGCTTTTCTTTGCTTAGCTTTGCTTTCTTTTGCTTTCGTTTGCTTTTGTTTGCTTTCTTTTGCTTTTGCTTTGCTTTATTTTGCTTTCGTTTGCTTCTACTTTGCTTTCGGATTCGATGCTCTCCGCAGTCCATATTGTTTATATATTCATAACGTTTTCTTTGCAGAAATTTTCTTTTCCAGCCACAAAAAAAATCCGCTTGCAGGTCATCCGGCAGTTCCTTCACCTTCTCGACGAGCGTTTTAACAACAAACTTTTTATCAAAAACAGGCATATTTCCCTCCCCAGTCGCGTATTTTTTACCGTCCACCGCAATACCATATGCTGACGCGCCACGGAATATGACCAAAAATTTCCTGTGCGTTTGCGAAATGTTTTCAATTTGTTCACAATTCGTGATGGCGCTTTGCGGCACAATAAGAGAAAAGGAGTGATACACTTGCCACGCCAGACATTAAAAAAGCGCCCCGACGGGCGTTACGTTTGCAAATATAAGGGATTCTCGTTCTACGGGCGAACGCAATCCGAAGCCCTTGCAGCCCGCGAAGAGTACAAGAAACAGGAAAAATACGGCAGGAAACCACGGGAGAAGTACACGTTCGCGGAGTACGCGGCGGAGTGGCTGCCGACGTACAAGAGCGAGGTGACGGCGAAAGTGTATGATGATTATGCGGCAAGGCTTAACAAGATTGCGTCAATCTTGCCAAAAGTTGAGATGCGACTAATCACGCCGTCGGACATACAGCGGCTATACAACGCATTCTCTAATTATTGGGATTCCACGCGAAAGAAGGTGGCAATGACAACAAAAGCAGTTTTCCGAGCTGCGTTAGGAGATGGAATTATAGTAAAAAATCCATGCGAAAACATCAAGCCAGCAAAAGGCAAAGCAGGGACACATCGCAACCTCGAAGATTGGGAAGTGAAGCTAATCGAAGATACATACCAGGAAACGCCAATGGGATTGTATGCTATGGTGATGCTGTATGCAGGGTTGCGACGTGGGGAAGCTCTTGCTCTCAACATTGACAGGGACGTTGACTTTTCCGCTGGGGTAATCCATGTTCGGCATTCGCTACGTTTCGAGCATTCCCAAAGTATCATAGTGCAGCCAAAAACCAAAGCTGGTGTTCGCGACGTTCCTTTATTTCCGCCGCTGAGGGAAGCCCTAACCGGCAGACACGGAAATGTTTTTTCCTTGCCAGCTGGGAAAAATATATCCCTTGGGCTTTGGAATGCGGAATGGCAGAGATACTTGCGTTTTTTGTCCACGGTTGCGCAGAAGGAAGTTGCTATCCGTCAGCATGATTGCCGACACACTTTTGCCACAATGTTATATGATGCAGACGTTGACGTAAAAACAGCCACAAAGTGGATGGGACACGCAAACGAGATGATGATAATGCGTATCTATGCACACCTCACGGAGAAGAAGGAAGAAAGTGCCATCGAAAGGGTGGAAAGTGCGCTTGCTAAGCGCCCAAGTAGTCAAAACGGTAGTCACGCAATCAGGCAATCGCCTTGAAATGCTGCATTCTCAACGGATTCACGATTTTTTGATATTCCCATATCAGGAATATGCTTTTTTTAGGCAAGGTTTTGAGGAAACTTGCAATCCCTTGATAATACTTGATTGCAGCACAATCAGCCGAAATGCGCAATTCCCAAATTCGCAATTTTGGCTCTCTTTCCGTCGCACGAAGTAGTCAAAACGGGGGTCAAAAATCCCCTCCGTGTTGCATTCATGGAGGGAATTTTTTGTCAAGCGTTTTTCTGCGAGATGATTTGCGCCCACTTCTTCGCATCCTGTACGCGCTTCCGTTCCTCTGGCGTGTTGACGCTGATGGAATGCAGTGCCGTCTCCACCTGCTGTATTGTCGGCACGGTGTCCAAGTCCGCGCTATGCGTCATGAGGACAACCGCATCCCGGCGCTTCTTGTCATCGGCAGATTCCTGCACGCTCTGTGCATCGGCTTTCGGGGCTGACCGCGTGGCGAGGTACTCACGCACCGTAATCAACGCTGCCAAATCGCGGATGTTCTGCGGATTGTTGCCCTCTTCGATTGCCTTCTCAATCTGCCCATCAATCCACGTCAACGTAACCACGCAGCCAGCCCCCCTTTCCGTTATGCTTCTTTCAGTTCTTCAAGCGCCCGCCGAATCACGTCACGCTTTCCCGGCTCGATGGTACGCATCAGCTCTTCCAGCTCGTCCATCAGGCGCTTGTCCGTGCCGTCGTGGCGGCTGTACCGCCCGCGCATATCGCGCCCACGGCGGCTGTATCGGTCATCGCGATACATACCGTCATAGCTGCCACGCGCTTCCCAGTCGCCGCCGTTATTGCTGTATCCGTCCGCTTCCAGCATCTCAATCTTGTCGATGTTTTTGATGGTGTCCGTCAGCTTGTGAACGGCTTCGAGGTCGCCAGCGGACATATCCTGCTTCTCCGCAATCTCTTGCAGCTCTTCGCAGAGTTTTTCTTTAAGTCCATGCAGATATTTCATTGCGTTTCTCCTTTCCTCACGCAACCCGCGTGACAATCAGGTTGGCATTCTGCACGTCAATATCCACGCCAGCGGTATTTTTGACGCTGATGGTCGTGCAGCCCCCCGCCGGAACGTCAACAAAGGTATCGACGCTGACGTTCTGGTACTGCGTCGCCGCAGCAGGGGTGACGATGGCGGTAGAAGCCGGAAGCGCCTCACCCGCGATTGCAAGCGCAACAGAGATAGCTCCGGCAGTGCCGCCCGTCGGAATGGCGATATTGCCGCCAAAATTGACGCGGAAACGTGCGCGGCACTGTCCGTTGGTGATGCCTCGCAGCGTCACGATGCCAGAGCCTTCACGATGGACGATGCACCGCGTGGCGCAAACGGGCGTGGCGGTAAAAAGGACATTGTTGCCATTGGCGACGGTTTGAGCCGCCGCCGCAGTATATTCAGCCATGATTTTTCTCCTTTCAGCGGCAGGGCGCGAATCAATCAACGCCCCGCCGCTTTTTCAGTTGCCGTTATCGGCTCATCCTGCACAGGCAGGAAGCTGTCTGGAGCTTAACCAGCGCAATACTGCGCCTGATTGCAGCAGAACGGGTTGGCTACCGTGTACGCCGGAACAGGGCAAGGACGAATCGTATTCACGAGGTACTGGTTTTGTGCCGCCTGAGACGCGGCAAGCTGCAAGCCGAAAATCTGCTGATTCTGCGCAGCAATCTTCTCGTCCTTCGCCTCGATGCGCTGTGCGGTCAGTGCGTCAATCACCGCTCGAGCGTTAGCGTTGGCGTTGTCCAAAATGTCGCGAACGCCGCTCTGGATGGTGTTGCGAGTGTCGCAAGCCTGAGTGGCAAGGTTGTAGTTCACGCCCTGGATTGCCGTCTGCGTCTTGCAGCAGCAATCCGCCGCCTGTGCCTGCATCGCGTTAAGCTGCTGCATCAGCGCGGTCTGCTGATTGGCGCGCGCGAGTTCCGCCTGAGCAAAGCCGTTAGCCATCTGCATCTGTACGCCATTGGTAAGTTGCGCCTGTGCGTAGAATCCATCACACAAGCCGCTGTTCACGTTGTCAATTTTTCGCTCGATATTGGCGAAGTCGGAGGTGAGGACGTAACCGTCCATGACAGAACCCTGTCCACCGTTGCGATTGCCAAAGCCGCCCCAGCTATTATTGCCCCACCCGCAGAAGACGAAGAGGAAGAGGATAATAATCCACCACGCACCGTTTCCGCCGAACATGCCGTCGCCGTTCTGGTTGCTGTTCCGCCCGGAAAGCAGAGCCACGTCAGAAGCGGAGAGTTCCGAAGTCATACTCATGTTTTTTCTCCTTTCGGAATTTGAAGTATATGCTAAATTGTTGCGCAACAATGATAGCCAAAGTTAAGAACCGAGGAACGATTGAAACATTTGTGCCGCCTGTTGAAGCTGATTAAGCTGGTTTTGCGAGATTTTGCCGGATGCAATCAGCTTGCGCACCTCCTGCTCCGGGTCGCCCTGAAACGTCGCCTTGAACTGCTGAAACTGCTGCATCATCTGCTGGAAATTTCCCAGCGCTCCGGGCATCTGCCCGCCACCAAGTGCATTAAACAGTGGGTTCATCCTGCGTTACCCCCTTCTTCTTGCGCCCTTCTAGCGCTTCAAGGCGCTTTGTAAGCGTGTTGAGTTCGTCCCGCGTCACATACTCCGGCGCGTCCTGCGCGCTGCTGGATGGCTTTACGGATGCGTTGCGTTCCGTGTAGTCAAACGTACGCATAGACGGCATTCCTGCCGCGTCCGCCGACTTGATGTAAAACGTCTGCTTCTCGCTATCCATCAAGAGAACGCTCGAACCATTTGCGACAAGGTAGCTCTTCGCCCCGGCTTCACCCTGCACCCAAATCAGTCCGTTGCTCGACGGCTGCGCTTGTTGCTGCATCATCGGCTGCTGTGCTGCTCGAAGCTGCGCAAGCTGGTCGGGCATCGCCGTCTGCTGCGCGTTATAATACGGAATCTGTGGATAATATTGTGGATAACCATACGCCATACATCAATCCTCCCCCTCCCAATAATACGCTGGTATTTCCGCGCCGCTATCCCATGCGTCATACCAGTCGCCGTCTACGGCACACACAACGTGGTCGCCGATGCCGAGGACATACACACCGCGCGGATGTTCACGGCAGAAATCCGCGACAGTATAGCAGATTGGACAAGTATCCGGCAGGGCGTGGCGCGTGAATCCGCGCTCATGCAAGTAGCGCCCCCAGACGTGATTGGCGTTAGGCATATCTCCGCAGTCATAGCCCAGCGCACAGAGCGCCGCATAGGTGCTGCCCCACGTCTCCCCTGCCGCCTTGGATGCTGCGCGGACAGCGCAATCCCCGACGCGCAAGCCGCGCGGATTAGGGTTGTAGTGGATATACACCGCACCACCTCCTACTGATTATAGTATAGGCGATTCGGACGGTTGGGAAATGCAGACAAAGCGCTGGAAAGATGCAAAAAAACTTGCGAAAAATCTTTAAAAAGCATTGACAAGTTGCACAACTCGTGCTATAATACATAGTGTCAAGGGGCGGTACAAAAAGAACCCCGGACAGAAAGAGGTAATGAACATGGCAAAAGCAATTGCCACCTACAAATGCCCTGATTGCGGCGCGACCGTTGAACGTCGCATTGACGGCTTCAACCGCCGGGACGCGGATAGCAAAAAGGAATGGGCAGAAGCTCATCCCCTTCTTTGTGCCGACTGCTACCGCAAGCATCAGCGCAAGCAGCAGCGCGAAGCGGCGGCGGCATTGAGCCTTCCGACTATTCACGGCGTAAGCGACAAGCAAGTCGAGTACGCCACAGACCTGCGTGCGAAATTTGTTGCGCAGCACGAAAAGACAGTTGCGGATGCTATCGCTACCCGCGACGACCCCGATAAGCAAGCTGCGATTGCGGCGGCGGCGGAAAAAGCAGGTGTGACCATAGAGGAATTTATTCGCCAAAACCTTGACAAGTTTCCGTACAAGTGGCTATATGCTGCCTATGTCGTCTCAACCGCCACCGAGGCGAGGGACATCATCGATACGCTTACAGCCCGCTAAGACGAGTTCGACGCATGGTCTGCAAAGCGCGATTGGAGGACGCGGAAGCAACCGCAACGCGTCGAAATCATTTTAGGCAATGAAAGGAACAACACAATGAAGAACGCAGGGCGCGTCAGCGTTGACCTTGCGCCAATCGTAGCGCGCGCAATGGCATTCCTCAACCCCGACGCGGTGGAGCGGTTTTATGCGCTGTCACCAGCGAAATACTATGCGGACACCATGCGCGGCGCTGGCAAGTCGTCTGTCGCAATTACTGCCGGACGCGCGGAACAGCAGATTGTTTCCGCTCACGCGCTGGGCATTCTCCGCGCCGCCGAGGAAGCCACCATTCGCGGACTTCTCCGCGCGGTTGACCGCAAAACCTACGATAAAACGCATGATGCCATTAAGTCATCCCCGCAGGGCGCGGAAATTTCGCTTGATTCCTGCCTGATTTTCGACCAAAATCTTGATACTGCGCTTTATCGCACGATGCTTGCATTCTTCCAGATTCTTGTTTCCGGAAGAAAAGTCGCCAGCAATGACAGCTTCGCCGACCTCTCGGACTGGCTTTTGTTGCAGTCTAACATCAAAAGCATCCGAAAAGAGCAGACGACCGCGGACGATAAAAAAGTCCTGCAAAAACATTTGGGAAAGCTGCCTGTCGCTGGCTTCGGCGACCTGTACGACCGTTTTGCCGTGGAAGCGATTGACGAGTTCGCGCTCATGTACGATGGCGCTGGCATTGATGTCTCGGATTACACTGCCGACATCCGCATCAATGCGGACGATGCAGCTATCATTCTTTCCGACACGCCAGAAAAAACGGCGCTCAATGCCGCGTCGCTGATGGTTGCACGCGCCATCCAGAAGGACAAGGAATCCTGCATCGACAAAATCCTTCGTGGCGACGCTGCTGCTTTGGAAGCGGCGCGAATCGCGCAGGAAAAAGCCGAGCAGCGCGCCGCCGTCGCAGAAAAGCGCATTGCCGAGCTGGAAGCTGCCATCCGTCAGCAGGAGAAAGACGCGCAGAAATCATTCGCCGCCATCCAGGAGCACGAAGCGGATGCGCAGGAGCTGTCCGCCCTGCGTGATGCGCTCTGGCGCAGTGCGCATGAGGACGCGCAGGAATCCACCGACGAAGCACAAAGCCCGCGAATCATTACTGACGGCGTGGTCGTCGTCGGCGGTCATCCAGCATGGGTGCGCCGCCTGACCGAGCGCTTCCCATCCATCCGCGCCTATCCGCACGGAACGACCTGCCCGGAAAGCGTCATCCGCAGCGCGTCGGAATTATGGATTCAGGCGGCGTATATGTCGCATACCGAGTTTTACGCCGTCATCGACGTTGCGCGCGGTTGCGGCATCTCCGTCCATTATTTCAGCGGGACGGGGACGACAACAGCAATTGATAATCTGCTTAAATGATAGGAGGATAAAAAATGTTAAAAAAAAATGGAAATCGGATTGTTAAGAACGTCATTGTGACGCACGAGCAGAATGAGCAAATTAAGGCGATTGGGCAGCGAATTGGGCTAAGTGATTCGGCGGTTGTCCGCCTTGCCCTATCGCAGTGGCTTGCGGAAAGAACGCAAAAAACTTGCGAAAAATCTTGAAATAGTATTGACAAGTTGTGCAACTTGTGCTATAATAATAGTGTCGGGAGGGGGTACCAAATAAAGCCCCCCGACAGAAAGAGGTAATGACTATGAAGAATGTTGAGATGACCATCTACGCAAACTACGGGCTGCTTGCTCACGAAAAGCAAACCGTCTACACCCTCGCCCAAGCTACCAACATCTGCGATACCGTCCGTGTCATCATCCCTAACGTTTCCGGTGCAAACGTCGTGGACGAACCCATCCTCAACCTTGATGGTCAAGATTATCTGCTGTCTGAGGTGCTGACCTCCGTCAACGACAAGCCAGCTTTGCGCTGGGTTGCAAACGGCAGTCACCACACGCGGATGCTGACCATCATCGGCGACTAACGGCAACGAGACGATACCGGGCGGGGCGGTATAACCCCGGAAGGAATGGTGAAAAACCGGTATTACGCAGTGTGTTGCAACCGAGAACAAGATAGAATTATGCTCGCTTGGCATATGGACGAATGGAAAGCATCGAAACAATTAAATGAGCAAAAGGAGCAAAAAAGAATGAAAATTAGCATCAAGAAAGACAAGACCTATCTGGTTGACAAGGATTATTATTTCCCTGGTGATGAGTATGTTATCGACCTTGACCGCCAAAGGGACGACGACCCGCCCGATTCTCTTATCTGTAGGATTGCACCGTGGGAGACGGCGGGCATTCCGCTGACGCTCGAAATTGCTATTTGCAAATCCGGCGAAATTGTGTTCCGCTCGTGGAGCTGGGACGGCAACGGAAACAACTATTTGCACACGGCGGAAACACCAGAAACCTACACCGCAACCGAAGCGCAAAAGGAGACAGTCGCAGGGCTGTTTTCCGGGCGCATCCGCTTTGATGGTCTGCGTTTGACGCCGGGCGCGACACTCCAAAAGGTCTGCCCCATCGACCTCGACGCAGAAGAAAAAAGAGCGAGCAAAAAGATATTCCTTGCGTAAAGGAGGAGGCATTATGCAGCAACTTACGCAGAAAGATATTGCTTGCGTCATCGGTCTGTATCACAAGACGCACTCGCGGAAGCAAGTTGCCCGTGAGCTTGGCTTGTCAGAGTACCGTGTGCGGCGCATTCTCATCGACAACGGCATTTTGAGCGACTACGATACCGCCATAGCTGCCGCTATCGACGCAGGAGATACCCCGGAGGATGCAGCGCGGAAATTTGGCGTAACGCCAGATACAATTCGCGCGCACCTACCATATACCAAGGGTATTTATTGTTTTGAGCCGTACAGCGCCAACGCCAAACGAATCCAGAAATGCCGGAAAAAGAAAAAGGCATCGACTACTGCCGATGCCTTCCCCCGTTGAGCACAGAAATGCTCATCTTAGCTTTTTAATCCACGACCGCATTTGCGGTCGAACGATTGTATTATACCATCGTCAACCTGTTTTGTCAATACAAAATCGCATAGAACACAAAAAAGACCGGGACATTACGTCCCGGCTTTCTTTATATTCCTTTTGGGTAAAATCTCGGAGTATTTCTGCGCTTCGTCGTACTTGGTTTTCAGCGTGTGTATAATATAGTCAATCTTGCGAATGCTCATATTGTACTGTATTGATTGCTTTGTGCGTGTCCAGCCCTTCGCCCTCGACCTGATAATCAGTTCTTCTTCGTCTGACAAACAGGCTTCATCCACAAAAGCATCAACAACCGCTTTTGTCCATACGACTTCGCGGCTCATGCGTTACTCCTTCGTTTTATCCTTGCCATCCGCGACCGCAGCCGCGTCCGTCATGCCCTCGCCGATGATGTAGGCGATAACCGTAGCACCCGCCATGATGATGCTTCCGACCTGTGTTGCGGTTTCATCCGCCACGCCGAATGCCATAATCAGCATGGTTACAAAGGATACAACCGCCGCCCAGAACTTGCGGCTTGTCAGTTTGCGCTTCAAATTCTCACTCATTTTGCATTTCCTCCCTTTATGGCATTGCCCCTCAACCAATTATCAATTTCCCTGCTTGCCGCCGTCATTTCGTCGGCGTTGCCGTTGTGTAACTCATGCTCCAAAAGTGACTGTACTCCGGCGCACGTTACCATCAGTCCGTCACGCAAGCCGCCGATGAGCTCTTCGTGCCCATCAAGTCGGCGCTTGTCTGTGTCCAGCTTGCGATTGATGTCTGATACGCTGGATGCCAGCGCGTTTGTTGGCTGCTCCTGTCTCTTGCGTTCATCACGCGCATTTTTTCGCGCGGTATAAAATGTATTGTATGCTCCCAGCAGAACGAGAATCACGCCCAGCGCCAGAATCAGTTTATCGGCGGTGAGGTTTTCCATGTTAGCCGACACCACCTTCCAGCGCTGTGACGCGGGCTTCCAACTTCTCGACGCGTTCCGCAAGCTCGTCAAGCGTGGGTGTTTCCGTTTTGGAAATACCCACATCGACAAACTCCTCCATCATGTAGCCTTGATTCGTCTCCGTCTCGATGTGCAGCCAACCGCCACTATTCCCGATGACGTTGACAGAAGTGCCGATTTTGACCTTTTCCAGCACCTTTGCGGATTTGCTCGGCTCTGCGCGAAGGTTGACCGTGCTGCCGCTCTGCGCGGTAACACGTCCGACGCAGATAACATCGTTGTTATCATCCACCATTGGTGTATCCTCCTTGTATTCGACTTTTTTGAGGCATCCTGCACACGTCCACGACTTGACGGGAGAAGCGACGAAGCCCGTCGCGCTGCTTTGCGCATTGAGAACCTTGCCGTCCTCACCCATCAGCCCGATGTGGTAAAAATCCCTCAAGTCGCCGTTGTAGTATTTGCCGCCCTGTTTGTAGCCAGACGGCAAGGCATACCGCGAATCACCCGGATTCCGGCACTTAAAAACAGCCATTCCGGGCTTTGCGGCGGAAATCGGGACAAGCTCAACAATTTCCGTCCGCGCAATGCGGTTGCTGCCGTGGTAGATGCTCTGCCCGTGCTGACGGTATGACCAGACAAACGCGCCGGAGCAGTCAACGTTTCCCGTCTCCGCTGCGCCAGCCGTATACTTCCAGTGCTCGTCAAGCATCCGCTGGAAGTCGCCCAGAATGGCGGATACTGCGATTTTGGGCATGATGACACCTCCTCAAACTTGGTACTAACTTGGTACTAACTTGGTACTAACTTGCAACTTGCGTGCAACTTAAAAAATGCCGATTTTTCGGCATTTGTGCAGTGCTAAAAGTCGAGATTGCAACTTGCTTACAACTTAATTGCAACTTAATTGCAACTTAGATTGCGTTTTCTCCCTCATTTTCCGCTGCGTCCAGCGAATCATAGTACGCCTGTGCCAACGTCTCAATTTCGGCGATGTCGTTCTCGCCAAACAGACCGTTATCGAGGTGGGCATAAGCCTTATCGAGCCAGAATGCCACGTCGCGCCCAGCGGAAATCTCGCGCTTAATCGCGCGCAGCGTCAAATCATGCCGTGCCTTACTATTGATTGCCATAAAGATACCCCCTTAATTTTGCGTCATGGATGCAATCGCATCCTCAAGATTTTTGATTACAATGTTTACGTCACGCTGATACTTCATTTCTGCGCCAGCGCCATCAGTAACGCTGATGCTGGTCGTCGGGGCGTAGGTGGTCAGCGCCTTGTACGCGGCAATTTCAGCAGCGGAAAGGGCGGTTTCGACGGGAGTTGCAAGCGATGTCCAAACATACACATCTTTCGCGTCGAGGAATGCTTTGAATTCATCAAGTGTTGATGTGCCTTTTTGCGCATAGGCAAAGCCGATGAGGTTGTTTTGGTTTGCGATAGCGCCGCCGACAACTTCCGAACCTACGGTGGTGGAAAAGTGCGTACAAAGAACATTTGTCGCAGAAGTGCCAGCGAACCAAGCAAAGTATCTATCAACCTTTTGTCCAGACGTCTGCCAGTTGAGCGACGACGTAACCTTGATTTTGGTGATGCGCTGCACGCGTACCCCGCGCGCCAAGTCTACCTCATCGCACACCCACTGCTGACCGTTTTCGTCCGTGTAGTTCCCGCCGGAGGAAACCGGGATGCCAGGCAGTGCGTTCGGCGTTTGCAGCGTCAGCGTCTGCGAATTGTTCGCGCCGTCCGACACCGTGACCACCACCGTTCCGCCGTCACCCGCGCTGATAATCGGCACGGGCGCAGTCGGGGTCGGCACGCCGTTCTGCGTGCTTTTGCCATACACATGCAGTGCGCCAAGCGGTTTTCCCGCCAGCGCGTTCTCGAACGTCAGCGGATTGCCCGATGCCGATACGCTTTTCCCGTTTTCCATCAAATCCCGCTGCTGCGCGTCGCTGATGTGCCATAATTTCGGGCTGCGGTACGCCACCGTCGCGCTGACGTTCTGCGTTTCACCTGCCGCAATCACCGCCGACGCGTCTGCCGTGCCGACTTTTGCGCCGTCCGGGTCGTACAAATCCACCGTGAACGTCGCGGACGCTTCCGCACCCGTCCTGTTCACCGCGTCGAACGCAACAACCGTTTCGCCGTTGGTCAGGTCACTGTCCAGCTTCGGGGTCGTTACGCGAATGTTCTCCATGCGAATCTGGTCATCCAGCAGCGTCACCAGTTCCACCGGGCGAATCATTCCGCTGCCGGAGTACCAGCGCGACGACGGCTGTTCATTGCGCACGAAAACCGCAATCGTATTCACGCCGCTGACCATCTGTTCCGTCGCATCCACCGCGAACGGATTGTAGCCGTAATAGTTCTTGTGTACCTGCTGCCCGTTGACGTACACCGTCGATTCCATGTACACGCCGTCAAAGCACAGCACATACCGCCGCCCGTTCTGCTTGTCCACGCTGACGGTCGTGCGATACCACGCGTCGCCGCCATCCAGATACCCGCCCTCATACGTCGCGGGGCTGGACGCATTGAAGTCCAGCTCCACCGACCAGTCGTGCGGCACGCTGACCGTCCGCCAGCTTGCGTCGTCAAACCCCGCTGCCGCTTCGGCGGTCGAGGAATACGCCGTGTTCGCGGTCGCGGATACGAGGTTGAACTTCCACGAATCCAGCGGAACGGCGGAAACAAGCTGGTCAGCGGTCGTGACGGGGATGCCGATTTCCTCCAGCGCACGAAGGCGCGCATCCAGCGACGAAAACTGTTCCTGCAGCGCTGCAAGCGAGTAAAAACCGGGAACATCCGCCACGCGGTCGGTGGAAGAGGGAAAAACGCAGCCCGTTGCGGCGAAAATGCAGTTCTGCACGTCGCCGCTGGTCAGGGTGACATAGATTTCGATGTCGCCGGGCTGGGCGTAGGCGGCGGGCGGCAGGGTGACGGACGCAATGCTGCCCTGCGCGCTGCCGCTAAGCGGGATGGTTGTGCCGGTGCGCAGGTGCTTGACCGTGCCGGAAACGGCGGCGCCGCCAAGGTCAACGGGATTTCCCGCGCGGAGAACCGTGACGGTGATTCGGTGCGCCCGGCGCGCATCGGTGATGAACAGCGCGGGGATGTTCATGCGGCGCAGGGGGCGGGTGAGGTCAGCGGTATAAGTGAGAGTAGTGGTAATGTCAGTCAATTTCGTTCCTCCTTGTGTGATGGGTACGGCGGCGCGGGCAGGTACGCCGCGAAATATAGGAACTTGCGTTCGCTATATGCGCATGATAGCACGGATGGCCGCAATTGGCAAGAAAATTTGATTTCATTTGAATTGGCTTGATTTCATTTGATTTCATTTGATTTCGCTTGATTTTGCTTGAGATGGGGGGATAGAAAGCTGCGCCTATCCGGCGCGATGGCGTTGTTCGCTTTTCCGTTGCTCCTTCTGCGTGTTTATCCACATTCCTCCCGCCCTAATTTCGACTCTCCCTCTTTCCTTTTCCCCCTCCCTATGGTATAATCATACTGGAATCCTATTTCCGAGGAGCAGAAGGCGTATGATGAAGGATCTGGTAGTCATCGGCGGCGGACACGCGGGTTGTGAAGCCGCCCTCGCAGGGGCGCGCATGGGGCTTGATACCCTCCTGCTGACGCTGAATATGGACGGGATTGCCCTCATGGCGTGCAATCCGGTCATCGGCGGCAGCGCAAAGGGGCATCTTGTGCGGGAACTGGACGCAATGGGCGGCGAAATGGGGCGCGCCATCGACGATACGTTCCTCCAAAGCCGAATGCTCAATATGTCCAAAGGCCCGGCGGTTCATGCCCTGCGCGCACAGGCGGACAAGCAGCAGTACCAGAACCGGATGCGTACCGCGCTGATGACGCAGGACAACCTGACCGTCCGGCAGGGAGAAGTCGCCGCGATTGACGTCGAGAACGGGCATGTCACCGGCGTGACGACAACGACGGGGCAGCATATCTCCTGCAAGGTCGCGGTTGTCGCGTGCGGCGTGTACCTCCGCAGCCAGATTATCATTGGGGAGAGCATCACGCCGGGCGGGCCGCAGGGGCTGATGAGCGCGCCGAACCTCAGCGGAAGCCTGACGCGCATCGGCTTTCCGCTCCGGCGGTTCAAGACGGGGACGCCCGCGCGCATCGACGTGCGGACGATTGATTTCGACGAAATGACGCCGCAGCCCGGTGACGAGCCAGTGACGCCGTTCTCGTTTATGACCGACCGCGCGCTGCACAATACCTACGCATGCTATTTGACATGGACGACGCCGGAGACACACGACATCATCCGCCGGAATCTCCACCGCGCGCCGCTGTATTCCGGCAAAATCCACGGCATCGGGCCGCGCTACTGCCCGTCGATTGAGGATAAAATCGTCAAGTTTGCCGACAAGGAGCGCCATCAGGTGTTCCTTGAGCCGGAAGGAATGCAAAGCCGCGAATGGTATGTGCAGGGCATGTCCACATCGCTGCCGGAGGATGTGCAGTGGGAGATGTACCGCTCCGTGCCGGGCTTGCGGCGGTGCGAGCTGACGCGGCTGGCGTATGCGATTGAGTACGACTGCATCGACAGCCGGCAATTGCGCCCGACACTGGAGAGTCTGGATGTGCGGGGGCTGTTCTTTGCGGGGCAGATTAACGGCACATCCGGGTACGAGGAAGCCGCCGCGCAGGGCTTGCTGGCGGGCATGAATGCCGCTTTGACGGCGCAGGGCAAGCCGCCGATTGTGCTCACACGCGATCAGGCGTACATCGGCGTGCTGACCGACGACCTGACGACGAAAGGCACGGACGAGCCGTACCGCATGATGACGAGCCGCGCCGAGCATCGCTTATCCCTGCGGCAGGACAATGCGGATTTGCGCCTGACGCGCATCGCCTACGAGGCGGGTCTGGCGACGCGGGAGCGCATGGAGCGCACGGAACGCAAGGCATCGGAAACCGCGCAGCTGCTGGGCGAACTCCGCAAGGCGAAGTACACGCCCGGCGTCACGCTGAACGACTGGCTGGAGAAGCATCATCAGCCAGAAGCGCAGAACGGGCTAAGCGCAGTGGAACTGCTGAAGCGCCCGGAAATCACGCTGTCAGCGCTGGCGGAGCTTTCGCCGGAGATTAGGCAATTCGGCAAGCCTGCGCAGGAGCAGGCGGAAATCTCGGTGAAGTACGAGGGCTATTTGGAGCGACAGGAGACGCTGATTCGCCACGCGCGGCAGATGGAAGAGACGCTGCTGCCGGAGGATTTGCCCTACGAGGAAGTGACCGGGCTTCGGATTGAAGCGCGGCAGAAGCTGATGAAGCAGCGTCCGCGGTCGCTTGCGGCGGCGAGCCGGATTCCGGGGGTGTCGCCCGCGGATGTGGCGGTGCTGATGGTGTTCTTGGAAAAGCATAAGGGCAATGATTGAATGCCTTTGGGCGGGCGGCATTACTGGATGCTTATTTGCAGCTGAATTTTCTTGTTGCAGGGGATTTCGCCTCTGCGGAGGCGACCAAAGGGCTTTCCGATCGCCCTTTGGAAACCTTCGGCTGCACCCTTCCATGTTACAGTGCTGTATTGTTACTTGGGAAACCGGGTGCTCTAACTAAAACAGCTTCAATACAAATCAAGTAACTTAGATGGCGAAGGCGAAGGAGTCCAGAGGGCGACCGCAAAGCCCTCTGGAAGCTGCGGCAAAGGCCATTTACATTAAAGGAACCTACTAACGATTCCGAGGATTCCAAAATCCTCAACCATTTTCATCCATCGGAGGAAAATCACCCATGACAGTCAATCAGCTGGAAACCAACGCCCGCTTCGTCGGGTTTCTGCTCGTTCGCTCTGCGGATGCGCGGACGGATAAGAAGGGCGGCTCGTACCTCGACCTCACCCTCGCGGATAAAACGGGCGACATCAACTGCAAATACTGGGACTGGAATCAGCTGATGGACGTGCCCAAGCAAGGCTCGGTCATCAAAGTGCAGGGGCTGGTGCAGGAGTACAACAGCCGCAAGCAGCTCCGCATTGAGCGGATGCGCGCCGCCTTGCCGCAGGACGAGGTGGACATGGCGCAGCTGGTCGCGTGTGCGCCCGAAAAGCCTGAAGTGATGCGCAAGGACATCGAGGACACGATTGATACCTTCCAGTCCGAGGGACTGAAGAAAATCGTGCGCGAGATGCTTCGGCTGACGGGCGACAAGCTGGAATGGTTCCCGGCGGCACAGCGGCTGCACCACGCGGAACGCTCCGGTCTGCTCCACCACACGACGAGTATGCTGAATTTAGCGCGGCACGTCGTGGCGGCGTATCCGTTCCTGAACGCGGAGCTGCTCTACGCGGGCGTTATCCTGCACGACCTGTGCAAGACGACGGAAATGATCAGCGACGAAACGGGCAGCGTGAGCGATTATTCCGCGGACGGGCTGCTGATTGGGCATTTGGTGCGCGGCGTGGCGCGGATTGAGGAAGCGGCGAAGAACGTGGGCGTATCCGGGGAAATTGTGCTGCTGCTGGAGCACATGGTGCTCTCGCATCACAGCATCCCGGAATACGGCAGCCCGAAGGCGCCGATGTTCCCCGAAGCGGAGGTACTCGCGCGCATCGACGATTTGGACGCAAAGATGAACGAAATGCAGGGGATTCTCGCGCGTGTGCCGGAGGGTGCGTTCTCGGAGAAGGTCTGGAGCCTTGACCGGCGGATCTATCACCCGAAGTATCAGGAGATTGACGGGGCGGAATGACGTCATCCACATTCTTTTGCAAGAAAACGGGTGTTTCAATCGTTTTTGAATTAAGGCAACACCTCATTTGTACGGTGTTACCTTAGGATAACAACCATAAGGAGGGAATCACGATGAAAAAGGGCTTTCGGACATTGCTTCTGCTGAGCGCGTGCCTCGTTCTGCTGGCGGGCTGCGCATCTGAGCCGAAGACGCAGTATAACGTCAATACGCAGGGGGCGGCAAACACATCCGGCACGAATACCGCCGGCAGCAGCCTTCCGGCGGATTACGACCCCGCGTCCGAGGAGGACGACTACACGGGCGACGCTGCCAGCACGCCGGAGGAAATTCATCTGCCGACGCTCGTCACGCCTCCCCCCACGAATACGCCCATTCCGGTCATTTCCGGGCAGTATTCCGGCGCGACGCCCGTCGTGATTGACCCCATTGACAAGCCGACCCCCACGCCCCTGCCGGCGCTGTCCTTCACCTACCAGACCTACACCGCGTCGAACCTGAATCTGACGTTTGAAGGCCCGGCTGGCTGGGTGGTGGATACGTCCGAGGCGAACAGCTACAAACTCCAGAGTCCCGACTGGGCGACGGGCTACGCGGCGACCCTCGTCATCCGCGCAAACAGCACGAGCATTGAGTACACCACCGATTCGCTGACGACGGAAGTCAAGTCCATGCTGACGAACCTCCGCAACGCGAATTACCCCAAGTTCAGCCCGTCGAACACGGCGACGCGCAAGGGGCTGTTCCTCGGCGCAACGGGCGTGTACGCCAATTACACCGCCACGCTGGATGGCAATCTGCAAATCGCGGGGCGCATCGCGGCGGTTTACAAGAATAACGTGCTCTACACCGTCCACCTCACCTACCCGGCAGGGTACACCGACACCTACAAGACAAACGTCTACGACAAACTGCGCGACACGCTGAAAATCATCACGGCACAATAAAATGGCGATTTCAGAACGAGAAAAGACGGCGGTTCGCCTGTTTGCATCCGGGGTGAACTGCGCTCAGGCGGTGCTGATGACCTATGCGGACATTGCGGGGCTGACGCAGGAGCAGGCGGCGCGGGTCGCCTGCGGGCTGGGCGGCGGCATCGGGCGGCTGCGCGACAACTGCGGCGCGTTCTCCTCGGCGGTGATGCTCTGCGCCGCGCTGGAAGGGGCAGACGGCGCGAAGCCGGAGCACCGCCCGCAGACGTACGCGCGGGTGCAGCGCGTCTACCGGGCGTTCATCGCCCGAAACGGCAGCATCTGCTGCGCGGAGCTGTTAGGGCGCGAGAAGAAGCCGGAATCCCCCACTCCGGATGCGCGGACAAACGCGTATTACAGCAGCCGCCCCTGCGCGAAAATCATCCGCATGACCTGCAAAATCATTGATGAAATGCTGGCGGAAAATGCCGCCGGGCAGGAGGACTAATTGAAGGCACTCATACTCTCCACAGCCACGGGCGGCGGACACAACACGGCGGCGCACGCGGTGATGGAAGCGCTGACGGAGCGCGGCGTGGAATGCCGATTTGAGGATTGCGTGGCATTCGGCGGGCAGAAGCTGTCCGCCACCGTGTCGAACGTCTACGTCAAATTTGTACAGGCGGCGCCGGATGCCTTCGGGCGGCTGTACCGCTTCGCCAAGGCCATCAGCACGCCGCGCATCAAGTCCCCCGTCTACCTCTTCAACGCTGCCTACGCGCGCAAGATGGAGCAGCTGCTGACCGATTACGCGCCGGATTTGATTGTCTGCACCCACATGTTCGGCGGGCAGAGCGTCACCTACCTCCGCCGCCACGACCTGTGGAACGGCTTGTTCGCCATGGTCATGACCGACTACACGATTCATCCCTTCATTGAGGACATCGAGTGCGACGTGATGTTCACCTGCAAGGCGGCGATGCCCTCCGCCAGGCGGCTGGCGCTGCCCAAAAGTGCTTATGAATTCACAGGCATTCCGGTGTCCCTCTCCTGCCGCCCCTGCACGGACAAGCGCGCCGCGAAGGAAGCCGTCGGGCTTGACCCGGAGCGCCCCGAAGTCGTCCTTGTCGGCGGCAGCATGGGCGCGGGCAATCTGCCGGAAATGATTGCGCGGATTCTGCCCGTGCTGGGCGAAAACGGCCACCTGACCGTCGTCTGCGGCTCGAACATGGATGCGCTGCGCCGGGCGACCGAAGCCTACGGCAGCGACCCGCGCGTGTCCCTGCGCGCGCAGGTAACGCCGCTGACGCCCCTGATTGCCGCCGCGGATGTGCTGGTCACGAAATCCGGCGGGCTGACCTCCACCGAGGCAATGACCATCGGCACGGCGATTGTCGTCGCGCACCCGATTGCGGGGTGCGAAACGGAAAACGCCCGCTACATGGAGGACAACGAACTGGCGCTCTGGGCGCACACGGACGACGAGCTGACCGCGAAAGTGGCGGATTTGCTGCGTCACCCGGAAAAGCGCGCCGAAATGATTGCCAAGCAGCACGAGAAGATTGACCCCGACTGTGCGCGGAAAATCGCCGACATCCTGATTCGTCGGACGAACGAAATGATGGGGAGAAAAACGCCTGATGCGTGAAAAAATGGAGCTGCGGACGAAAAAATCCGCCGTGATTTTGACCGCGTGCGCCCCGGTTGCGCTATCCGTGCTGCCCGTGCTTGCAATCAGCCTGCTGCTCCTGCCGCCCTCCTTCACGCTGATGATTCTGGGGCTGATGATTGCGGCGTGCTGTCTGACAATGTCGTTCTACATCCCCAGCTATCTGGGCAGCTACACCTTCCAGCCCGCAACGAACCTGCACGGCGCGCGGATTGTAGCGAATTTGGGCCGCGCGAACACCTACGAGGTCAGCGGCGTATCCGCGCAGGACATTCTGGTGAAGCAGTCGCGCCTTGAAAAGCGTCTGCGCGTCTGCCACATTCGCGTCAAGGGCACCGCGTACTACTTCCGCGGCGTCCCGGAGATGGAGAAGGTGCAGGCGTGGGTGACGGCGAACTTCCCGGAGAAGTCGAAGGTGGAGCAGCGGATGGAGAGCAAGGGCAGTAATCAGAAAAAGCGGAAAAAGTAAAAGGTAAAGCAAAAGGTCGCTCCTCATGGCAGGAACGACCTTTTTTGTTCTTTACGGAATCTTGGGGAAGAGCAGCTTGGGGGCGCTCCTGCGGGAGCGCAAAGTTACTGGCAGGGACGCTT